>OGXF01000002.1_pt1 | contig 225940 bp, 214 predicted proteins | sample 1576191 | NCBI WGS metagenome assembly OGXF01 (sample SAMEA3541545, study PRJEB24748) | human gut metagenome | biome: human gut; feature: human-associated habitat; material: faeces | place: China | collected 2012
AATCTGCCTTAAAACAAGCAAAATCATTGCGAATTATTTTTACCTTTCAAAGCTGTCCATTTCCTAATTAGCGAATAAAGGGGTAGATAAATATCGGTCTCCGGTGTCCGGCAAAAGAACTACAATATTTTTTCCTTCATTTTCGGGAAGCCTTGCCAATTCTATTGCAACAAAGGCTGCGGCTCCTGAAGAGATTCCCACGAGAATTCCTTCTTTTTCTCCAATCTTCTTTCCCATTGCGAAGGCATCCTGGTCAGAGACAGGTATAATATCATCATAGATTTTAGTATTTAATATATCCGGGACAAAGCCAGCTCCGATTCCCTGGATTTTATGAGGACCTGCTGTTCCTGACGATAATACTGGAGAAGCTATCGGTTCTACGGCGATTATCTGAATTTGGGGATTCTTAGATTTTAGATATTCCCCAACACCGGTAATCGTGCCGCCGGTACCTACACCTGCCACAAAAATATCCACACATCCCCTGGTATCCTCATAGATTTCAGGACCTGTATGCTCTCTGTGAGTTTGGGGATTAGCCGGATTTTCAAACTGTCCCGGAAGGAAGCTGTCCGGGATAGTTTCTGCAAGCTCTCTGGCTTTTGCGATAGCTCCTTTCATGCCCTTGCTTCCTTCTGTAAGAACCACCTGGGCTCCATAAGCTTTCATAAGCTGCCTTCGCTCCACAGACATGGTTTCCGGCATTACAACCATCATTTGATATCCCTTTGCTGCTGCCACAGAAGCCAGTCCAATGCCGGTATTTCCGGATGTTGGCTCAATGATTACAGAACCTGGTTTTAATTTTCCCGCTTTTTCTGCCTCCTCTATCATTGCCTTTGCCACCCTGTCTTTCACAGAACCGGAAGGATTTAGGTATTCCAGTTTTGCTATGACTTTTGCCTTTAAGTTATATTCTTTTTCGATATGTGTCAATTCCAGAAGTGGTGTATTTCCTATCAACTGATCCACAGATGTATAAATTACTGACATATGTTCAACCTCCTATTGCCCGAAATCCCTGCTCCAAATCTTCTATGATATCATCAATATGCTCTGTACCGATAGAGAGACGGATAGTATTCTCTTTGATTTCCTGGTCTTCCAGTTCTTCCTTGCTCAACTGGCTGTGGGTTGTAGTAGCCGGATGAATGACCAGGCTTTTTACATCTGCTACATTGGCAAGAAGTGAAAAGATTTTCAAATGATCAATAAACTGATGCGCCTGTGCGACCCCGCCTTTGATTTCAAAGGTAAAGATCGACGCACCGCCATTTGGAAAATATTTCTGATACAGTTCATGATCCGGATGCTCTGGCAAGGATGGGTGATTTACTTTTTCCACCATTGGATGCTGCTTGAGGAACGAAATTACTTTTCTGGTATTTTCAGCATGACGCTCCAGGCGAAGGGACAGGGTTTCAATCCCCTGCAGGAGAAGAAATGCTGCAAAAGGAGAAATAGATGCACCCATATCACGGAGCAAAATAGCACGGATATAGGTAACAAAGGCTGCATCTTTGGCTGCATTTACAAAGGAGACTCCATGGTAGCTTGGATTAGGTTCTGCAATCGCCGGGTATTTGCCACCTGCACTCCAGTCAAAATTGCCGGAATCTACAATGATTCCTCCAAGGGTTGTGCCATGTCCTCCCAGGAATTTTGTGGCAGAGTGTACCACAATATCTGCACCATGCTCAATGGGACGGATGAAATAAGGTGTTCCAAAGGTATTATCCACCACCAGGGGCAGCCCATGCTTATGAGCAAGCTCAGCCAGTGCATCCAGATCCGGAATATCGCTGTTGGGATTTCCAAGGGTTTCAACATAGATGGCTCTTGTCTGCTCTTGAATGGCTGCTTCCACTTCTTCTAAATCATGGATATTTACAAAGCTTGCAGTAATTCCAAAATTGGGAAGCGTATGTGCCAGCAGATTGTAACTGCCTCCGTAAATGGTCTTCTGCACAACAAAGTGACCACCGTTTTGCCCCAATGCCTCTAGGGTATAGCTGATAGCTGCTGCACCGGAGGCAAGAGCCAAAGCCGCTGTACCACCCTCCAGGGCGGCTACTCGTTTTTCAAGTACCTCCTGGGTGGAATTGGTCAGCCTTCCGTAAATATTTCCTGCATCCGTAAGATTAAAACGTGCTGCCGCATGGGCAGAATCATGAAATACATAAGAGGTGGTGGCATAAATCGGAACCGCCCGTGCGTCTGTGGCTATATCTGGACTTTCCTGACCTACATGAAGCTGTAATGTTTCAAATCTTAAATTTCCCATAAACAATACTCCTTTCTAATACCTACTTATTTGATAGGTATTAATATAATGCCAATTACCTACTATGTCAATAGGTAATTAGTTTTTTTTTCGAAGAAGTACTTCCAGTCTTCTGGCTGCCTCTTTGGTATCCTCCGGTGAGCCAAAGGTAGAAAAACGAAAATAGCCTTCCCCACATGCACCGAATCCTTCCCCCGGTGTTCCCACTACCTGAATTTCACGGAGCAGGTAATCAAAAAACTCCCAGCTTCCCATTCCATTTGGGCATTTCATCCAGATGTAGGGGGCGTTTTTCCCTCCACAATACCAGATGCCAAGCCGATCCAGTACGTCCATCAGGCAGGCTCCGTTCTTTTTATAAATTTGAATGTAATCATGGATCTGCTTTTGTCCTTCTTCAGAAAATACGGCAGAAGCTCCTTTCTGAATAATATAAGAAACACCGTTTGTTTTTGTGGTACGATTTCTAACCCACATTTGATTCAGGTTCATTCCACCTCGGAAGATTTCTTTTGGAATTACAGTATATCCACAGCGTGTCCCTGTAAAACCTGCTGTTTTTGACAGAGAGCAGATTTCAATAGCACAGTTTCTCGCTCCGTTTATCTCAAAAATGCTGTGTGGAATCTCCTCTTCTTCAATAAATGCTTCATAGGCAGCATCAAAAAGAATGAGTGCATTTATCTGATTAGCATAATCTACCCATGCCTGCAGGGCTTCCCGATTAAAGACAGCACCGGTGGGATTATTCGGTGAACAGATGTAAATGATATCTGCCATAATACTGAAATCCGGCATGGGGACAAATCCGTTTTCCTCCCCTGCGGGAATATGGATGATGGTATTACCTGCAATGACATTGGCATCCACATAGGCAGGATAAGCAGGTTCCATGATTAAAACAGTCTTCTCTTTTCCAAACAAATCCAGAATGTCTCCCAGTTCATCGCTTGCACCGCTGGAAACAAACACTTCCTCATCACTTAAAACCACCCCTCTTTTTTGATAATATGCTGCAATGGTTTTCCGAAGCTGTGGGTCTCCGCATTCCGGCATATAGCCGTGAAATGTGTCCTGGCTGGCCTGGTCTTCTACTGCTTCATGGAGTTTCTGAATGACCGCATCGCAAAGGGGCAGGGAAACATCTCCGATACCCATACGGTAAAGATGTTTTTCCGGATGTTCTTCCAGGTAAGCCTTTGTTTTCTGGGCAATATTGTAAAATAAGTAAGAGTCTTTTAAATTCCGATAATTCATGTTTGGTATCATTTTTGCATCTCCTTTTCTGTTCTGTCTTTATGCATAAAGAGGCGAAACCCCAATCGTAATTTCCTCCAGTACATCCAGAAGTACTTTGACTGTATCCAGAGACGTAAACATGGTTACATTGTTTTCAATTGCAGTGCGGCGGATTGCCAGCCCATCTTCATAATGAATGCCAGACAAAATTGCTCTGGTATTGATTACATAGCTTACATAGCCGGAACGTATGGCTTCCAGAATCTCTGTGCTGTTTTCACTGAGTTTTCTGCGGATACGGGTCCGGATTCCATGTGCTTTCAAAAATTCTCCGGTTCCAACAGTTGCTTCTATGTTGAATCCCATGTCATAGAACCGCTGGATAAAAGGAAGAGCCTCCTCTTTATCTTCATCTGCAAGAGTTACCATGACCGTTCCGTAGTTCTGCATTTTTACCCCGGAGGCAATCAAAGCCTTGTACATGGCACGGGAAAGCTTCCGGTCATATCCTATAGCCTCTCCTGTTGATTTCATCTCTGGAGACAAATAGGCATCCATCCCATTTAATTTTGCAAAAGAAAATGCAGGAGCCTTTACATACCAGAAGTCTTTTTCTTTCGGATAATGTGGGATAATTCCCTGTTCTTTCAGGCTAATACCGAGTATGACTCTGGTTGCAATATCCGCCAGAGAATATCCGGTTGCTTTTGAGAGAAACGGAACGGTTCTTGAGGAGCGTGGATTCACCTCTATGATATATACCTGCTCTTCCTGATCCACAATAAACTGAATATTAAATAACCCTCTGATTCCGATTCCAAGTCCTAATTTTCTGGCATATTCCAGGATCACTTCTTTTACGTGTTCTGAAATACTATAGGTTGGATACACACTAATAGAATCTCCGGAATGTACGCCTGTACGCTCCACCAGCTCCATGATGCCCGGCACAAAGACATCCTGTCCGTCACAAATACCATCGATTTCCACTTCCTTACCCCTGATGTAGTGATCTACCAGTACGGGCTTTTCCTCATTGATTTCTACCGCTGTTTTCAGATATTGGCGAAGCTGCTCCTCTTTTGCCACAATCTGCATGGCTCTTCCACCCAGAACAAAACTTGGACGTACTAGCACAGGATACCCTATGGAAGCAGCTACCCGGACTCCGTCTTCAATATTGGTCACTGCCTGCCCTTTTGGCTGTGGAATGGAAAGCTTTGCGAGAAGCTTTTCAAAGGACTCCCTATTTTCTGCTTTTTCAATGGCTTTGCAGTCTGTTCCGATAATGGTGACACCTCTGGCTTCCAAAGGCTCTGCCAGATTAATGGCTGTCTGTCCGCCCAGAGAGGCAATGACTCCCTCCGGCTGCTCCAGTTCAATGACATTCATCACATCTTCTACGCAGAGAGGTTCAAAATACAGCTTATCTGATGTGGTGTAATCCGTAGAAACGGTTTCGGGATTATTGTTGATGACAATGGCTTCATATCCGGCATTCCGGATGGTTTTTACAGCATGAACCGTGGAATAGTCAAATTCTACTCCCTGTCCGATACGGATAGGACCGGAACCAAGCACCAGAATTTTCTTTCGGTCTCCTGCTATGGATTCATTCTCCTCTTCGTAGGTGGAATAAAAATAAGGAACATAACTGTCAAATTCCGAAGCACAGGTATCAATCATTTTATAAACCGGAAACATTTGCTGCTCTTTCCTGATGTGAAAGATTTTTTCTTCTTCTGTATTCCAAAGCCAGGCTATGGCACAGTCGGAAAATCCTTCTTTTTTTGCCTGGCAGAGAATCTCCTTATCCCAGGGATTTGCCTGTAACAGGTTTTCTGTTTCTATGATTTTCTTTATCTTATCCAGGAAAAAACGGTCAATTTTTGTTTCCAGGACAATCTGCCGGATATCGCAGCCCAGTCTCAGTAATTGTGCAATGGCAAAGATCCGGTCATCGGTTCCTATTTTAATATAAGAAAGCAATTCTTCGTTGCTCATATGGTCAAATTTTTCCATGTACAGATGAAACACTCCTGTTTCCAGGGAACGTACTGCCTTTAGCAAGCTTTCTTCAAAGGTTCTGCCAATGCTCATAACCTCCCCTGTGGCTTTCATCTGAGTACCTAACCTTTGATTGGCATCTGCAAATTTATCAAAAGGAAAACGAGGCATTTTCGTCACTACATAATCCAGGGCAGGTTCAAAGGAAGCCGGCGTATTCACAAGAGGAATCTCATCCAAAGTCATGCCTACACTGATTTTTGCGGAAACCCGGGCAATAGGATATCCGCTTGCTTTTGAGGCCAGTGCGGATGAACGGGAAACCCGGGGATTTACTTCAATAACATAATACTGGAAGGAATGAGGATCCAATGCAAACTGTACATTGCAGCCACCTTCTACCTGGAGTGCCCGGATTAATCTCAGGGCACTGTCTCTTAGCATCTGGTATTCCTTATTCGTAAGTGTCTGGGAAGGGCAGACTACAATGGAATCGCCAGTATGGATTCCAACAGGATCCAGATTTTCCATGTTGCATACTGTGATGGCTGTGTCATTGGAATCACGGATTACTTCATATTCAATTTCTTTAAATCCCTTGATGCTTTTTTCAATCAAGACCTGATGAACCGGGGACAAAGCCAGGGCGTTTTTAATAAGCCCCAGAAATTCCTTTTCATCATCTGCAAATCCGCCTCCGGTTCCACCAAGGGTAAATGCAGGCCTTAGAACCACAGGATAACCAATAGAACGTGCAGCCTGGACAGCCTCTTCCACCGTATTGGCAATGGAGGAAGGCAAGACCGGTTCTCCCAGTTTTTCACATAGTTCTTTAAATAGTTCCCTGTCTTCTGCCTGCCGGATGCTGTCACTTCTGGTTCCCAGCAATTCTGTCTGACACTCCTTTAAAACTCCTTTTTTCTCCAACTGCATTGCAAGATTCAGACCTGTCTGGCCTCCGATTCCAGGTACAATGGCGTCAGGCCGCTCATGGCGGACAATCTTTGCCATGTATTCCAGTGTAAGAGGCTCCATGTAGACTTTATCTGCGATGGCAGGGTCTGTCATAATGGTAGCCGGATTAGAATTACACAGAATCACTTCATAGCCCTCTTCCTTCAGTGCGAGGCATGCCTGGGTTCCTGCATAATCAAATTCTGCTGCCTGCCCGATTACAATGGGACCGGAACCAATAACCAGTATTTTCTTTATGTCAGTTCGCTTTGCCATGTTTGTTTTCCTCCATCATCTGTATAAATTGATCAAACAAGTACCCGCTGTCCTGAGGTCCAGGTGCACTTTCCGGATGATACTGAACACTGAAAACCTGATCCGTTTTGCAAGCCAGGCCTTCTACCGTCTGATCCAGGAGATTAATATGTGTCACCTCCAGCCTGGTACTCTTCAGGCTTTCACAATCCACAGCGTAAGAATGATTCTGGGAGGTAATCTCTATCTTCCCTGTTTCCAGGTTTTTTACCGGATGATTTCCTCCCCTGTGTCCAAATTTCAGTTTATAAGTCCTGGCACCATAAGCAAGTGCAATCATCTGATGGCCAAGACAGATTCCAAACATGGGATACTTTCCTTTTAGTCTTTGCACCAGTTCCAGAACCGGTTTTACATCCTCTGGATTTCCAGGTCCGTTAGACAGAAACACACCATCCGGATTTTGCTTCTGGATTTCTTCATAAGAGGTATTCCAGGGATATACCATGACACTGCACCCTCTTGCATTCAGACTTCTTATGATATTTTCTTTCATTCCGCAGTCAATAGCTGCCACAAGATACTTTTCCTGCTTTGCGGCACAGATTCTTATTTCTTTGGAACTTACCTTTGACACAGCATCTTTGGGGATTTCGTATTCTGTCAGTTTTTTCATCCCTTCCGCAAGCGGAGTATCTGCATCCGTGAGCAGCACCTTACAGCTTCCGTAATCACGGATTTTTCTTACTAGTTTTCTGGTATCAATACCGGAAATTCCAGGTATGTGATACTGCTTCATAACTTCATCCAGTGTCCCTATACTGCGGAAATTAGAAGGCAGATCATTGTAATCTCGCACAGCAAGCCCACCAATGGTGGGCTTCTTTGTCTCAAAATCCTCTTTTGCAATCCCGTAATTTCCGATTAACGGATATGCCATGACGACGGTTTGGTATGTGTAAGATGGGTCTGAAAGAATCTCCTGGTACCCAACAGGTGCTGTATTAAATACCAGCTCTGTTATTGTTTCTTCCTGGCTTCCAAAACCATAACCATAATATTGTGTTCCGTCTTCCAGGAGCAGTTTTTTATTCCATTTTTTCATCTGTTTCACCTCTCGGATAGTTTTCGTTCAAATCGGTCTTTCCGGACATCTTGCGGAATCTTTGTTGCATAATTTCCGCTAAAACAAGCATCACAATATGCATGATTCCCAATTAATTCATGAAGGCATTCCAGGGGAAGGTACCCAAGAGAATCTGCACCAATCAGATCAGCAATCTCTTCCTCTCCATGATGGGATGCAATGAGATTTTCTTCGGAATCAATATCCGTTCCATAATAACAGGGATGGAGGAAGGGCGGTGCTGAGATTCTCATGTGGATTTCTTTGGCACCTGCTTCTCTTAAAAGATTTACAATCTGTTTGCTGGTCGTTCCTCTTACAATGGAATCATCAATTAAAACCACACGTTTCCCCCTTATGGCTGATATAATTGGGCTTAGTTTCATTCGCACCAGATCCAGACGTTCTTTCTCACCGGGCGAAATAAAAGTTCTTCCAATATATTTGTTTTTCACCAGCCCGATTCCATATGGAATCCCTGAAGCCTGGGAGAATCCAAGAGCTGCATCCAGACCGCTGTCTGGAACACCAATCACAAGATCTGCTCTGACAGGCTTTTTTTGTGCCAGTATCTTTCCTGCCTGTATTCTCGCTGCAGAAACAGAAATCTTATCTATCACAGAGTCCGGTCTGGCAAAATAAATATATTCAAAAATACAGGTTTTCTGTTTTCGGATACCACAGTGCTCCCGGCGTGATTCAATTCCCTGCTCACTGAATACCAAAATTTCTCCGGGGAGCAGATCCCGAACCAGCTCTGCCCCCACTGCTGTCAGAGCACAGCTTTCTGAGGCAATCACATAGGAACCGTCCGGCATTTTACCGTAACAAAGCGGACGGAAACCATAAGGATCCCTCACTGCAATCATTTTTGCAGAAGACATTAAAATCAGAGAATAGGCTCCTTCCAGTGCATTCATGGCATGACTTACCGCATCTTCAATACTGGGTGCTGTAAGCCGTTCTCTGGTAATCATATAGGCAATGGTTTCTGTATCACTGGTGGTATGAAAAATAGCCCCTGACAATTCCAGCTTATCACGAAGCTCCAATGCATTACTTAAATTCCCATTATGAGCCAGTGCCATTTTTCCTTTCTGATGATTTACCTCAATAGGCTGACAGTTATTTCGGATGGTTCCTCCTGTAGTTCCGTACCGTACATGTCCTACAGCCATAGTTCCTTCTGAAAGGTGTGCAAGGGTATCTCTGGAAAACACTTCACTTACAAGCCCCAGATCTTTATAAGAAGAAAAAACACCGTCATCATTCACAACAATACCACAGCTTTCCTGACCTCTGTGCTGCAGTGCATAGAGGCCATAATACACCAGTTTTCCAAGATTTTCTTTTTGATTGCTTAAAATTCCAAACACACCGCATTCTTCATGAATCCCCATACCTGATCACTCCTCTTTTTCAATTTTTTCGCATAAGGCGGCTGAGATAAAGCCCTGAAACAGTGGGTGTGGCCGATTGGGACGGCTGGTAAATTCCGGATGAAACTGTACGCCAATATAGAAAGGATGGTCTTTTATCTCAATGGTTTCCACTAGACGGGTGTCAGGGGAAGTTCCACTGATCACCAGCCCTGCATGGGTAAGCAGTTCACGGTACTGGTTATTGAATTCATAGCGGTGACGGTGACGCTCCTGAATAAGGCTGCTCTGATAGCAATGCTCCATTTTCGTTCCTGGCTGAATGGCACAGGGGTAATTTCCAAGGCGGAGGGTGCCTCCTTTGTCAATGTCATCGCTTTGTCCCGGCATGAAATCAATGACCTTATCCTTGCACTGTTCATCAAATTCTCCCGAATGGGCTTCCGGCAGTCCTGCCCTATGTCTGGCATATTCAATTACCGCAATCTGCATGCCAAGACAGATTCCAAAATACGGAATCTGTCTCTCTCTGGCGTACTCAGCCGCAGTAATCATTCCTTCAATTCCCCGGTTTCCGAATCCGCCCGGCACAATGATTCCCTGGATTCCCTGAAAAATCTGTGCTACATTTTCTTTTGTTATGGACTCCGAATCAATCCAGTGAATGCGGACATAGGTATTCTGTGCATACCCTGCATGATTTAAAGCCTCAACCACAGACAAATAAGCATCATGAAGCTTGACATATTTTCCAACCAGCCCAATGTGTACTTCCCTGGAACGTTTTTTAATCTGAGCCACCATGTTTTCCCAGTCTCCTAGTTCTGCTTCCTTTGCCTCTAAATGAAGTTCTCTGCACACCACAGAAGAAAAACCGGATTCTTCCAGCATCAGAGGTGCTTCATATAAGTTGGACAGCGTGCGGTTTTCAATGACACAGTCTGGCTTTACATTACAAAAAAGAGATATTTTTCGGAATATGGATTCTTCCAGAGATTTGTCACACCGAAGCACAATGATATTCGGGTGAATCCCCATTCCTTGAAGCTCCCGCACAGAGTGCTGGGTGGGTTTTGATTTATGTTCGTCTGATCCGCTTAAATAGGGAACCAGGGTCACATGGATAAACAGGCTGTTTTCACGTCCCACCTCCAGTGAAATCTGACGGACTGCCTCCAGAAAAGGCTGGGACTCAATGTCTCCAATAGTACCTCCGATTTCTGTGATTACCACATCTGCATCGGTTTGTTTTCCTACACGGTAAACAAATTCCTTAATTTCATTGGTAATATGAGGAATCACCTGCACAGTAGAGCCCAGATACTCCCCTCTACGCTCTTTGTTTAAAACATTCCAATATACTTTTCCTGTGGTCAGATTGGAATATTGATTCAGATCTTCATCAATAAATCTCTCATAATGTCCCAGATCCAAATCTGTCTCTGCCCCGTCTTTTGTCACGTAAACCTCTCCGTGCTGGTATGGGCTCATGGTGCCCGGATCCACATTAATATAAGGATCTAACTTCTGAGCAGCCACCTTATAACCCCTGGCTTTTAAAAGCCGTCCAAGGGAAGCTGCTGTGATTCCTTTCCCAAGACCGGATACAACACCTCCGGTCACAAAAATATATTTTGTCATAGCTGATTATTCCTCTCTCTTTTATTTTCCGCTTTCTCCATAATTGGAAAGCACTCTGGCAGAAGGATCATTGACATTACAACCCTCCCACTCCTTATTCGGCATCCAGAAACCGGCTATCATTTCTGCCTGCCCCGGATAATATTTTTCAAAGATTTCCCTGTACAGCAGGGATTCTTTGGTAAAGGGCTTTGCATAGGTGTATTTCTCTGCCCTTGTTTCCAGTTCCTGATCTGTATAAACAGATTCTGCATATTCCTTCAGGTAATCCACCATAGAATGGCCTACTGCATCGGAAAAAGCGGCTTTTTCTCTCCATAGAATCTCTTCTGGAAGACACTCATCTTCCTGAAATGCATGGCGGAGGAGATATTTTCCTTTTCCATAGTGATTCATTTTCAATTCCGGATTTACAGCCATCACATAAGTTACAAAATCCAAATCGCCGAAAGGAACTCTCGCTTCCAGGGAATTGACGGAAATACAGCGGTCTGCTCTTAGTACATCATACATATGAAGCTCCCGAATCCTCTTCACCGATTCTTCCTGGAATGCCTTTGGATCAGGTGCAAAATCCGTATATTTATAACCAAATAATTCATCAGAAATTTCTCCGGTAAGCAGTACACGGATATCTGTCTGCTCATGAATCGCCTTGCAAACCAGATACATACCCATGGATGCACGGATGGTAGTGATATCATAAGTTCCCAGAATCTGAATCACATCTTCCAAAGTGTCAATGATTTCCTTTGGTGTCATATAAACCTCTGTGTGCTCACTTCCAATATACTCTGCTACCTGTTTGGCATATTTTAAATCAATGGCATCTTCACTCATACCAATAGCAAAGGTACGGATGGGTTCACGGCTTTCTTTTGCGGCAATAGCACAGACAAGAGAAGAATCCAGTCCACCGGAGAGGAGAAAGCCTACCTTAGCATCTGCTACAAGACGTTTTTTTACTCCCGCTGTGAGCAGATCATGAATCTTTTGGCAGACAGTTTCCATATCATCCGGGCATACCGCTTCTGTTTTGGCAATATCGCAGTAACAGGTAAAAGTGCCATTTCTGTAATAGTATCCAGGCGGAAAGGGCATGATTTTGTCTGTTATCCCCACCAGATTTTTAGCTTCGCTGGCAAACAGAATCACACCTTTTTCGTCATATCCGTAATATAGAGGACGTATTCCAATGGGATCTCTGGCAGCAATATATTCCTCCTTTTCCCCATCGTAGAGAATGAGAGCAAATTCTGCATCCAGCATGGCAAACATATCTGTACCGTATTCTTTATACAGTGGCAAAAGGATTTCACAGTCCGAATCACTTACAAAGGTATAACGGCAGGATAATTCTTCTCTTATTTTCTCAAATCCATAGATTTCTCCATTGCAGACCACATAGCTGCTGCCCATCTGGAAAGGCTGCATCCCGGATGGGGCCAGTCCCATAATCGCCAGTCTGTGAAACCCAAGAAGACCATTTCCTGTATCAACTATCCGGCTGTCATCCGGTCCCCTGGAAATGGTTTGGTCGAAACATTGTTTAAATTTATCAAAATCAGGTCCATGGCCACAATATCCCATAATTGAACACATACATGTTACCTCCATTTTTCAGGAACTGCTGCATGGCTCTCACTCTCCCATACTCGCTGTAAACAGTTCCCTGTATTTTCTTTTATTTTACACTGAACAACAAATCTCCGTAGGTTGGGAAAGGCCAGTATTTCTTTGCTGTAACGGTTTCTGCTTCATCACAGGCAACTCTTAATTCCTGCATTCTTGTCAATACCTTATCCCTGATTTCGTAAGACTGTGACACAATATCTTCTGCATTCTGAATCTCTACCAGTGCAGCCTCCAGTGCATCGGTTCTAATTGCCATCTGATCTGTAAGAGTAGAAAGCTTCTTGATCAGGCTGCTTTCATACCTGCATGCCAATGTCTCATCCACGCTTTTTTTCGCAGAAGCTGTTCTGGCCAGTTCCATGGTGTAGGCTTCTACTGCCGGAATGATTTCTCTCTTTGCCATATCTACCATGGTATTTGCTTCTATTACAATGGTCTTACAGTAGTTTTCCAGCATAATCTCACATCTTGACTCCAACTCTGTCTTAGAGAATACTTTATGTGAAGTCAGCATTTGGACATTCTTCTCATCTAACAAATGAGGCATACAGTCCGGTGTAGACGGATAATTCAAAAGCCCTCTTACCTCTGTGGCTTCTTTTATCCACGCATCATCATAACCATTTCCGTTGAATATAATCCGCTTATGATCTTTGATGGTTTTCCGGATCATAGCATGCAGAGCTTCTTCAAAGTTTTCCGCCTGTTCCAGCCTGTCCGCATAGATTTTCAGGCTTTCTGCCACTGCACTGTTGAGCATCATATTGGCACATGCAATGCTATTGGAGGAACCAAGCATACGGAATTCAAATTTATTTCCCGTGAAGGCAAAAGGTGAAGTACGGTTTCTGTCTGTGGTATCCCTGTTAAATTTCGGAAGGACATCCACTCCAAGCTTCATTTGTGTTTTCTCTGCACCTTCATAAGGAATGTCTTTTTCAATGGCCTCTAAGACACCGTTTAACTCATCTCCAAGGAACATGGATACCACAGCAGGCGGTGCCTCGTTTGCTCCAAGACGGTGGTCGTTTCCGGCAGTTGCTACAGACAGTCTTAAAAGATCTTGATAGTCATCTACAGCCTTGATCACTGCACACAGGAAGAGTAAAAACTGAGCGTTTTCATAAGGTGTTTCTCCCGGTGCCAGCAGATTTATACCTGTATCTGTGGAAATAGACCAGTTATTGTGTTTTCCACTTCCATTGACTCCTGCAAAAGGTTTTTCGTGGAGCAGGCAGACAAGCCCATGTTTTGCAGCTACTTTTTGCATGATTTCCATAGTAAGCTGGTTATGATCCGTAGCAATGTTGGTGGTTGTATAGATAGGAGCCAGTTCATGCTGTGCCGGAGCCACTTCGTTGTGTTGCGTCTTTGCAAGAATACCAAGCTTCCAGAGTTCCTCATTTAAGTCAGACATATAAGCTTCCACCCTTGGTTTAATCACACCGAAATAATGATCATCCATTTCCTGGCCTTTTGGAGGTCTTGCACCAAACAAAGTACGTCCTGTAAATTGGAGGTCTTTTCTCTGGTCATACATTTCTTTTGTAATGAGGAAGTATTCCTGCTCCGACCCTACAGAGGTAGTAACATAGTTTACCTTGTCATTACCAAAGAGACGGAGAATCCGAAGTGCCTGTTTATTCAGAGCCTTCATGGAACGAAGCAGTGGTGTTTTCTTATCCAGGGCTTCTCCTCCATAGGAACAAAAAGCAGTTGGAATACATAAGGTTTTTCCCTTAATAAATGCATAAGAGGTAGGATCCCATGCAGTATATCCTCTTGCCTCAAAGGTCGCTCTTAAACCACCGGAAGGAAAAGAAGAGGCATCTGGTTCTCCCTTAATCAGCTCTTTTCCGGAAAACTCCATGATAACGCCTCCGTTTGGAGAAGGAGATATGAAGCTGTCATGTTTTTCCGCTGTGATTCCGGTAAGAGGCTGAAACCAGTGGGTATAATGAGTTGCACCTTTTGATACCGCCCATTCCTTCATGGCCTCTGCCACTGCATCTGCCACGCTGCTGTCCAGCTTTACACCTTCATCTATGGTTTTTCTCAAAGACTGGTACACTTTTGCAGATAGGCTTGCTTTCATGACTCTGTCATCAAAAACCATACAGCCAAAGTATTTTGAAACATTCTTTCTTTTCATAAATGACACTCCTTTCGTATTAAAAAAGGCAAGGATGCCTTTCCTGTTTTCCACATGAAAGACGCCCTTGCCTTCTTTAAGCTATTCGATTGTTACAATAGAAAAAGCGTCTCTGAGATTATGTTCTCAAAGACGCCCTTGCCTTTACGTGTTGCATGATAACACCGTACAAACCTCTTTGTCAATGGCTTTTTTGTTTTTTTGTAAGTACAAAATTTTCTTTATTTTTTTATTGACAAGGTTTTTTCTCGGTGCTATAATCCAAAATAATTTCATACAATAAACCGATGAAGCAGAGATAACGGCAATGATGCCTGTACAGAGAACCCGGATGCTGAGAGCGGGTGAGAAACAAGTTGTCAAATGGACTGCTGAGGGTACAGTCAAAAGTATAAGATTTTCTTATACCCAGTATTCTGTAACGTGTAGGCATACGTCAGTTGCCGGGGATATGCTGGTATCCCGCTAAGAGTACAGGTATTGCCTGTGAAGCAAGGTGGCACCGCGGATTTTCAAATTCGTCCTTGACAGATTCTATGATTCTGTCAGGGACTTTTTTTATTAGGAGGACAAGCTTATGAACATTACACCAACACTGAAAGAAGTACAGAACATAGCAGCAAAAGGACTGTATCAGATACTTCCTGTAAGCTGCGAGATCCTGTCCGACTTTACCACTCCTCTAGAGACCATGAAAATACTGAAACAGGTTTCTACCCATTGTTATTTACTGGAATCCGCTGTTCCGCAAGGGCAATGGGGCCGCTACAGTTTTCTGGGATATGACCCCAAGCTGGAAATCACCTGCAGGAACGGGAACATGAAAATCGGAGATTTGAAACTAAAAACCAGTCATCCTTCCAATTACATCCGTCAGATTATGGCTGAACGGAAAAGTCCGGGATTTTCTCATCTTCCACCTTTTACCGGGGGGCTGGTTGGATATTTTTCTTATGATTATTTCGGATACACAGAACCTTCTGTACCCGGGTATCCGGAGGATGAGCAGGCTTTTCAGGATTTGGATCTGATGCTTTTTGATAAAGTCATTGCTTTTGACCATGTACGCCAAAAGCTCATTCTCATAGTAAACATGGAATTAAAAGATCCGGAGTCAGGATATCACAAAGCTGTACTGGAACTGGAACAGCTTATCCGGCTTTTGCGGACAGGAAAAAGAAAAAAGAACCAGGCGGAAAAATGCTGGATAAGCCGGTTTCTTTCTTTAACAAGGAGCAGTTTTGTTCCATGGTGGAGAAGGCAAAACAATACATTCAGGAAGGGGATATTTTTCAGATTGTTCTTTCTAATTATTTCCATGTTCCCTTTCAAGGAAGCCTGCTCAATACTTACCGGCTTCTGCGCACTATGAATCCTTCTCCCTATATGTTTTATTTTTCAGGAACTGATGTAGAAGCAGCGGGTGCTTCCCCTGAGACTTTGGTAAAACTGGAAAACGGTATTCTCCATACATTTCCTCTTGCCGGAACCCGACCAAGGGGCAATACAGAAAAACAGGATAAACTGCTGGAGCAGGAGCTGCTGGCAGATGAGAAGGAATTGGCTGAGCACAATATGCTGGTAGATTTGGGAAGAAATGATCTAGGAAAAATCAGTAAGATTGGATCCGTTCAGGTAGAAGAATTCCATGCCATCCAGCGTTTCTCTCATGTAATGCACATCGGTTCCACCATCCGCAGTGAAATTTGTGAAGGAAAAGATGCCCTGGATGCCATTGAAGCAGTCCTGCCAGCAGGAACCCTGTCCGGAGCACCGAAAATCAGAGCCTGCCAGCTTATCCGTCAGCTGGAAAACAACAAACGGGGAATTTATGGAGGTGCCATCGGCTATATAGATTTCACCGGCAATATGGATACCTGCATTGCCATACGTATTGCCTATAAAAAAGACGGACAAGTGTATGTACGAAGCGGAGCTGGAATCGTAGCAGATTCCGTACCGGAAAAAGAATATGAAGAGTGCCTGAATAAAGCCAGGGCTTCCCTGCATGCACTGGAACTGGCACAGGAGGAGGACTTATGATCTTATTAATTGATAATTATGACAGCTTCTCTTTTAATCTTTATCAGTTTCTCGGAGAATGGAATCCCGATATTCTGGTAGTTCTAAATGATGAAATGACGCTGGAAGAAATCCAGGAAAAGCAACCTAATAAAATCGTACTTTCTCCCGGTCCCGGCAGACCGGAGGATGCGGGAAACATTATTGATGTGGTAAAGACCCTGGGAAAAGACATCCCCATACTCGGCGTGTGTCTGGGACATCAGGCCATTTGCTCTGCTTTTGGGGCTTCCATTGTCTATGCCGGACAGCTGATGCACGGAAAGCAGTCTGAAATCAGCCTGGATTTAACCTGTCCGCTGTTTCATGGTTGCAAAAGCAAAAGTCTTGTAGGAAGGTACCACTCTCTCGCTGCCGCACCCCATACACTTCCGGATTCCCTGAAAGTAACTGCTCTTACCTCAGATGGGGAAATTATGGGTGTGCAGCATCAGGAATATCCCATTTTCGGCGTACAGTTCCATCCGGAATCTGTCATGACTCCAGAAGGAAAAACCATGATCAAAAATTTTATAAAGGAGATATGAACCATGATTAAAGAAGCCATTGTAAAAATTGTAGACAAAGAAGACCTGACCTATGATGAGGCTTATGAGGTGATGAATGAAATCATGAGCGGAAAGACAACGCCTACACAAAACGCTGCATTTCTTGCTGCACTGTCTACCAAAAGTGCCAGGGCAGAAACCACCGATGAAATCGCAGGGTGTGCTTCCTCCATGAGAGCCCACGCCATAAAAGTCGATACCGGTATGGAACTTTTCGAAATCGTAGGTACTGGAGGCGACAATGCACACAGCTTTAATATCTCCACAACCTCTGCACTTGTGGCAGCGGCAGGAGGAATGAAGGTAGCCAAGCACGGAAACAGGGCAGCCTCCTCCCAGTGCGGTACAGCAGACTGCCTGGAAGCTCTGGGGGTAAATATCCACCAGACACCAGAAAAATGTGTTGAGCTTCTGAAAAAAGCAGGAATGTGTTTCTTCTTTGCACAGGACTATCATACTTCCATGAAATATGTGGGAGCCATCCGCAAAGAACTGGGCTTCCGTACTGTATTTAATATTCTTGGTCCCCTGACTAACCCGGGAACACCATCCATGCAGCTTCTTGGCGTGTATGACGAATATCTTGTGGAACCTCTTGCCCAGGTTCTGATTAATCTTGGTGTGAAACGCGGCATGGTGGTGTACGGACAGGATAAACTGGATGAAATTTCCCTGAGTGCTCCTACTACAATCTGTGAAATCCGTGACGGCTGGTTTAAGACTTCTGTAATCGCTCCGGAGGATTTCGGCTTTCAACGGTGCACCCGGGAGGATCTAAAGGGAGGAACCCCAAAAGAAAATGCAGACATTACCCTGGCTCTTCTAAAGGGTGAAAAAGGCCCAAAAAGAAATGCGGTGTTAATGAATGCAGGGGCTGCACTGTATATCGGAGGAAAAGCTGAAACCTTAAAGGATGGAATTGCTCTTGCCGGGGAACTGATTGATTCCAAGAAGGCTCTTGCAGTACTGGAAAAGCTGATTCAAATCAGCAATCAGGAGGTGATGGTATGAACATCTTAGAGCAGTTAGCTGCTCATGCAAGGGAGCGTACCGAACAGGCAAAAAAAAGCCTCTCCCTGTCTGAACTTCGCCAAACAGCCCTATCCCTTCCAAAAGGAACCTTTCCCTTTGAGGCAGCACTGAGAAAACCTGGTCTCTCCTTTATCTGCGAATGTAAAAAAGCATCTCCTTCTAAGGGAGTGATCGCACCAGATTTTCCCTACCTTCAGATTGCAAAAGATTATGAAGCAGCCGGGGCAGATGCCATTTCCGTCCTGACAGAACCAAGATGGTTTCTGGGAAGTGATGAATATCTAAGAGGAATTGCAGAACAGGTATCTGTGCCATGTCTCAGAAAGGACTTTCTTGTAGATGAATATATGATTTACCAGGCAAAGGTTCTGGGGGCATCTGCCATTCTTCTGATCTGTTCTCTCCTCTCTCAGGAGCAGATAAAAGAATACCTGGAGATTTCCAGAGAGTTGGGGCTTTCTGCCCTGACAGAGGCACATAATGAAGAAGAGGTGGAAAAAGCCCTCTGTGCCGGAGCTACTATTGTGGGCGTTAATAACCGGAATTTAAAGGATTTTTCGGTAAATACAGAGAACAGCCGGAGTCTGAGACAAATGGTGCCCAGGGACATTCTCTTTGTTTCGGAAAGCGGTATTCAAAATGCAGGAGATGTAGCAGCAATCCGGGAAACCGGTGCAGATGCCCTTTTGATCGGGGAAGCATTCATGAAAGCCAAAGATAAAAAAGCACTGCTCTTAGAACTGCGAGGCAGCCTATGACAAAAATCAAGCTTTGCGGAATTTCCAGACCTGAGGACATTATGGCTGTAAACCAGTGGAAACCAGATTATATTGGCTTTGTATTTTATAAAAAAAGTGTGCGGTGTGTTTCTCCCGAAAACGCCAGAAGATTAAAGGAACAACTGCTGCCGGGGATTCTGAGCGTAGGTGTCTTTGTGAACGAAGCTCCTGAAGTCATTGCAGAGCTTCTTGAAGAAGGCGTCATTGATGCTGCACAGCTCCATGGACAGGAGAGTTCCCAATATCTTCATACCCTCCGGGGACTTACCAGTAAACCTTTGATACAGGCTATTCAGATTCGTTCCGAAAAGGACTTGTATAAAACAGCAGACAGCACAGCAGACTTCCTGCTTCTGGATTCCGGGGCAGGCACAGGCCAGACCTTTGACTGGAACCTATTAAAGAACATCCGCCAGGATTTTTTCCTGGCAGGAGGGCTGGATGCCCAAAATGTGGCAGACGCTATCTGCCAGGTTCACCCTTATGGGGTGGACGTAAGCTCAGGCATTGAAACCAATGGAAAAAAAGACAAAGAAAAAATAGCTGCTTTTATGGCAGCAGCAAGAAAGAGAGGAGAAAAGCTATGACAAATCCCAAAGGACGCTTCGGCATTCATGGAGGACAGTATATTCCCGAAACCTTGATGAATGCTGTGATTGAGCTGGAAGAAGCCTATGACTTTTATAAACAGGATCCTGCCTTTAACCGGGAGTTAACCCAGTTATTTCAAGATTATGCAGGAAGACCTTCCCGGCTTTATTATGCGGAAAAGATGACCCGTGATCTGGGAGGTGCTAAGATTTACCTGAAGCGGGAAGATTTGAATCACACAGGAGCACATAAGATCAATAACGTACTGGGGCAGGCACTGCTGGCTAAGAAAATGGGAAAGACGAGGCTGATTGCTGAGACTGGTGCCGGCCAGCACGGAGTTGCAACTGCCACTGCTGCTGCCCTGTTCGGTATGGAATGTAAAGTATTTATGGGAGAGGAAGATACCATAAGACAGGCTTTAAATGTTTACCGCATGAAGCTGTTAGGTGCTGAAGTCGTTCCGGTAAAAAGTGGTACTGCCACCTTAAAGGATGCTGTTTCAGAGGCCATGCGGGAATGGACTTCCCGGATTTCTGATACCCATTATTGTCTTGGCTCTGTCATGGGACCGCATCCTTTTCCTACCATTGTGCGTGATTTTCAGGCTGTAATTTCCAAAGAAATCAAGGAGCAGATTTTAGAAAAAGAGGGAAAACTTCCGGATGCTGTGCTTGCCTGTGTAGGAGGCGGTTCCAATGCCATAGGAAGCTTCTATCATTTTATAGAAGACAGGGAAGTTTCTCTGATTGGCTGTGAAGCCGCAGGACGGGGCGTTCATACCAGGGAAACAGCAGCCACCATTGCAACTGGAAAACTTGGTATTTTCCATGGCATGAAGTCTTATTTCTGCCAGGACGGGTATGGACAGATTGCTCCTGTATATTCTATTTCTGCGGGACTTGATTACCCCGGCATCGGGCCTGAGCATGCTCATCTTTATGATATTGGCCGTGCTCAGTATGTGCCGGTTACAGACGAAGAAGCTGTATGTGCCTTTGAGTATCTGGCTAAGACAGAAGGTATTATTCCGGCTATTGAATCTGCACACGCTGTGGCACATGCTATCAAGCTTGCACCCACTATGAAAAAGGATCAGATACTTGTAATCACAATCTCCGGACGGGGAGATAAAGACTGTGCTGCCATTGCACGCTATAGAGGGGAGGATCTTCATGAGTAATATCAAACACGCCTTTCAAAAGGGAAACGCTTTTATTGCGTTTATCACCTGCGGCGATCCGGATCTGGAAACCACTGCTGCCGCTGTCCTTGCTGCCCAGGAAAACGGAGCAGATCTCATTGAGCTTGGTATTCCATTTTCCGACCCCACTGCCGAAGGACCTGTGATCCAAAGTGCCAATCTCAGAGCCTTGCAAGGTGGTATCACTACAGATAAAATCTTTGCCTTTGTAAAAGAACTCAGAAAAAAAGTACACATTCCTTTAGTTTTTATGACTTATGCCAATGTAGTTTTTTCTTATGGCACACAGCGTTTCTTGCAGGAATGTGCTGCGGTTGGGATGGATGGCCTGATTCTTCCGGATCTTCCCTTTGAAGAAAAAGAAGAGTTTCTTCCTACCTGCCGGGAATATGGCATTGATCTGATTTCACTGATTGCCCCCACTTCCAAAGAGCGTATCGCCATGATTGCCAAAGAAGCCCAGGGCTTTCTCTACATTGTTTCCAGCCTTGGTGTTACGGGAACCAGAAAAGAAATCAAAACAGATTTAACCCCCATTCTGAAAGAAGTGCGAAAAAATACAAAGATTCCCTGTGCAGTAGGATTTGGAATCTCTACACCAGAGCAGGCCAGGCAGATGTCTGCCTTCTCAGACGGTGTCATTGTAGGTTCTGCCATCATCAAGCTTCTTGCCCAATATGGGAAAAAAGCTCCTTCCCATATCGGAGCTTATGTGAAATCTATGAAGGATGCAATAAATTGTAATTGACAAACATTTTAAATCGTTGTATAAATATGCATATGAGCAAAGGCGTTCATTTCGAAAGCAGATAGTTTCTGCTTTTAAAATGGACGCCTTTGTTTTTATATTGAAAAAAGAAAGGAAGGTAAAGGAAAATGAAACTAGAAGGTCAAGTACGCATTCCTTCCGGATGTGCTATTGCAGCCATGATTTCCAGAGAAGGAAACCGAATATCCGGGGAAGCCATTACCAATGCCATGAAACCCATGCATGACCGTTCCAATGGTTTGGGAGGCGGTTTTGCCGCTTACGGGATTTATCCGGAATATAGGGATTTTTATGCCTTTCATATGTTTTTTGACAGCAGGACTACCAGAAAAGAATGTGAGGCCTTTTTAAAAGAACGGTTTGAAATCGTGCAGTCGGAAATTATTCCCACCCGGAAAATACCGGAAATCACAGATGAGCCTATTATCTGGAGATATTTTGTGGCTCCCTTAAAGTCCCTTCTCACATCCATGCAGCTGGATGAAAAGGAATATGTGGTACGTACCGTAATGAAAATCAATACCCAGATGCCTGGAGCCTATGTCTTTTCCAGCGGAAAAAATATGGGTACCTTTAAGGCGGTGGGTTATCCGGAAGATATTGGTGTTTTTTATAAATTAGATGAATACCATGGATATTCCTGGACTGCCCATGGACGTTATCCTACCAACACCCCTGGCTGGTGGGGCGGCGCACACCCCTTTACTCTTCTGGACTATTCTGTTGTACATAACGGAGAAATCTCTTCCTATGATGCCAACCGCCGGTTCATGGAAATGTTCGGGTATCAATGCACCCTTCAGACGGATACAGAAGTCATTACGTATATTCTTGACTATCTGCTGCGCAGACAGGGTCTGACCCTTGGAGAAGCCGCCAGTGTCATTGCTGCCCCGTTCTGGAGTACCATTGCATCAAAAACAGATTTGGAAGACCAGAAAAAACACACGTATTTAAGAACCATGTTTCCAAGCCTCCTGATTACCGGACCTTTTTCCATTGTGTTTGGATTTAACGGAGGTCTCATGGCACTCAATGACCGCCTGAAACTCCGTTCCATGGTGGTAGGTGAAAAAAAGGATATGATTTATATTGCCAGTGAAGAAACTGCCATCCGTGCCATGGAACCAGAGGCTGAAAATATCTGGGCACCTGCTGGCGGTGAGCCTGTTATTGTAACCGTAAAGGAAGGAGTTTTCGTATGAGCATTGAATTTATCTACCCTGAATTTGAAGTAATCCGGAATGAAAACCGCTGTATTTCCTGCAGGGTCTGCGTGCAGCAATGTGCCAATGGCGTACATTCCTATAATAGCGAAACAAAACGGATGGAATGTGACGAAAGTAAATGTGTCAACTGTCATCGGTGTGTTTCCTTCTGCCCCACCAAAGCCTTAAAAATCACCAAAAGCGACTGTTCTTTCCGTGAAAATGCCAACTGGTCAGAAAGCACTATGAAGGAAATCTACAAACAGGCCAGCAGCGGCGGTGTTCTCCTCTCCTCCATGGGGAATCCCAACCCTCTCCCTGTTTACTGGGACCGCATTTTGATTAATGCTTCCCAGGTGACCAACCCTCCTATTGACCCCTTACGGGAACCTATGGAAACCAGAGTTTATCTTGGGAAAAAACCAGAGCAGGTACACCGGCTTGCTGACGGGACTTTAGACTGTGCACTGCCTCCCCAGCTGGAACTGTCTATGCCTGTCATGTTCTCTGCCATGAGTTATGGCTCCATCAGCTATAATGCACACAAATCTCTGGCTCTTGCCGCAACAGAGCTTGGAATCCTTTATAATACCGGAGAAGGGGGACTCCACGAGGATTTTTACTGTTATGGAGAAAACACCATTGTCCAGGTAGCATCCGGACGCTTTGGTGTCCATGAGGAATATTTAAAGGCAGGTGCCGGCATTGAAATCAAAATGGGACAGGGAGCGAAACCGGGTATTGGCGGACATCTTCCCGGAGCTAAAATTGTGGGAGACGTATCACGCACCCGAATGATTCCAGAAGGCTCTGATGCCATCTCTCCTGCTCCTCATCACGATATTTATTCTATTGAAGATTTACGCCAGCTGGTTTATTCACTGAAAGAAGCCACGGAATATAAAAAGCCGATTATTGTAAAAGTAGCTGCTGTCCACAATATTGCAGCCATTGCCAGCGGAATTGCCAGAAGCGGTGCAGATATCATTGCCATTGACGGTTTCCGGGGCGGTACCGGAGCAGCACCTACCAGAATCCGTGACAATGTTGGAATTCCTGTGGAACTGGCTCTGGCTGCTGTAGACCAGAGACTTAGGGATGAAGGCATCCGAAATCAGGTTTCCCTTGTGGTAGGAGGCAGTATCCGCAGCGCTTCCGATGTAGTAAAAGCCATTGCCCTGGGAGCTGATGCCTGTTATGTGGCAACAGCAGCTCTTTTGGCTCTGGGCTGTCATCTATGCCGCACCTGCCAAAGCGGCAAATGCAACTGGGGAATCGCTACGCAGCGTCCGGAGCTTGTAAAGAGGCTGGACCCGGAAACTGGAAGTCAGCGTCTCATAAATTTAATGACCGCCTGGAAGCACGAAATCAAAGAACTTATGGGGGGAATGGGAATTAATTCCATTGAAGCTCTCCGTGGCAACCGTCTGATGCTCCGTGGTATCGGTTTAAATGAAAAAGAACTGGAAATTTTGGGAATTTCCCATGCCGGGGAATAAATTATTGTATCATTTTATCAAGGAGATGTGTTATACTATGAAAGTAATTAATGCTACTGCTTTAGATTATAAAACCTTAAATGAAGCCCTGCGGCAATCGGATCACAACTATGTGATCCAAAACTGCTGTGGCCAGCGCTTCATTGGAGCTGGCATGTCTGACCGGGATATTACCATCCAGGGGATTTCCGGCAATGCCCTTGGTGCTTACTTAAACAATGCTAATATTACCGTAAATGCCAATGCACAGGATGCAGTAGGTGATACCATGAATGCGGGAAAAATCCTGATTCATGGCAGTATCGGAGATGCAGCCGGATATGCTATGAGAGGCGGTAAAATCTATGTCCGTGACCATGCAGGCTACCGGGCAGGGATTCATATGAAAGCTTACAAAGACAAAATTCCTGTTATGATCATTGGCGGATGTGCCGGAAGCTTTCTAGGCGAATACCAGGCCGGAGGGATTCTGGTAGTGCTTGGACTGAACGCATCTGGCCGCCCTATTGTTGGAAATTTCCCCTGCACAGGTATGCATGGCGGAAAATTATTTCTCCGGGGAGATTTCAGAAACCTGAAATTTCCTGCACAAGTTACCGCAGCCATTGCCACCTGTGAAGACTTGCAGGAAATCATGGAGGATTTAAAGGAGTATTGTGAGGACTTCCACTATGACCTGGAAACCATACTCTCCTCTCCTTTTACCCTGGTCACACCAGACAGCAAAAATCCATATAAACAGATGTATGTAGCAAATTAACAAGAAAGAGGTTACGCTATGAAATATTCCCAGCAAGAAATTATTCAGTATGTCCAAGAAGAGGATGTGAAGTTTATCCGTCTGGCCTTCTGTGACGTATTTGGAAAACAGAAAAATATATCCATTATGCCCGATGAGCTTCCAAAAGCCTTCACTTATGGCATTGCCATTGATGCATCTGCGATTGACGGATTTGGTGATGAAACCCACTCGGATCTGTTTCTCCACCCAGAACCGGACACCCTCATGCCGTTGCCCTGGAGACCAGAAGAAGGCAGTGTGGTGCGGATGTTCTGTAACATTACCTACCCAAATGGTACTCCTTTTGAATATGATTCCCGTATGATTCTGAAGCAGGCCATTGAAGAAGCTTCCAAAGAAGGTCTTCAGTTCTTCTTTGGCACAGAACAGGAGTTTTATCTCTTCCAGCTGGATGACCATGGTGAACCTACCAAGATTCCATATGATCATGCCGGGTATATGGACATTGCACCGGAAGACAAGGGAGAAAACATCCGAAGAGAAATCTGTCTGACCCTGGAGCAAATGGGAATCCGGCCGGAAAGCTCTCACCATGAACAGGGACCTGGGCAGAATGAGATTGATTTCCGCTACTCAGATCCTCTGACAGCGGCTGACAATGCAATGACCTTTCAGACCGTGGTAAAAGCAATTGCTTTACGAAACGGCCTTTATGCTGATTTTAGTCCTAAACCGCTGCACCATCAGCCCGGAAATGGATTTCACATCAATATATCTGTGAAATCTGCTTATGACCAGGATTGTATGAACTCTATGATTGCCGGGATTCTGGATAAAGCTTCGGAAATGACTCTTTTTCTGAATCCTCTTGAAAATTCCTATGAACGTTTTGGCCAGGATAAGGCACCACGCTATATCTCCTGGTCCAGCGAAAACCGCTCCCAGCTTGTCCGTGTTCCTGCAGCACTGGGAGAATACCGCCGGGCAGAGCTGCGTTCTCCTGACCCTGCTGCAAACTCTTATCTTGCATTTGCCTTGTTAATCTATGCCAGCATGTATGGAATCAAAGAGAATCTGGAGCTTCCAGCGCCTGCGGATCTGAACCTTTTTAAGGCACCTATTGAAGTTCTTGCAAATTTCCGCCAGCTTCCCGGAAATCTTCCTGCTGCCTGCCAGGAAGCAAAAAACAGCAGTTTTATCAAAAAATGTATTCCTAAAGCCATTACAGAACTTTACTGCAGCCGGTAAGCGTAAGAAAAATCAAAAAGGAGGGGGAACAAAATGAGTTTAAAAGAACGCATTTACAGTGTTTTACTTGTATCCTCAAACGATAGCTTTACCTCTGCCTTTACCGGTTTTCTTCCGCCTTCCAGATATAAACTGGTTCACAAAGTTTCCAGTGTCAGTGCTGCAAAAAGAATCCTGACGGAGAATACCTTTGATTTTGTCATCATCAATTCTCCCCTCACAGATGAAAGTGGCATACGTCTGGCTATGGACACCTGTACTGGAAAATCTTGTGCGGTTCTTCTGCTGGTGAAGCGGGAACTGCATAACGAGATTCATGATAAAGTGGTGGATTATGGCGTATTTACCCTGCCAAAGCCTACTTCAAAGCCTACGTTACTTCAGTCACTTGGATGGATGGAAAGTGCCAGAGAACGGCTGCGGCAATTTGAGAAAAAATCTTTATCTGTTGATGAAAAGATGGCAGAAATACGTCTAGTAAACAGAGCGAAATGGCTTCTGATCAGTGAACTGAAGATGAGTGAGCCGGATGCTCACCGTTACATAGAAAAGCAAGCCATGGACCGTTGCGTATCTAAACGAATTGTGGCAGAGGAAATCATCAAAACCTATTCCTAAACAAAAAAAGAACATTTCAAAGAATCAATCAAGGAAATCTCTGATTTTTTCTGATGAAATGTTCTTTTCTTTTTATAATCTCCTAAAATCATTAAACATAACAAACACCATTAAAAGCATTAATAACATAAATCCTGCAAAATGTATCATACCTTCCACATTGGGATTTAAGCGCTTCTTTCTCACTGCTTCAATGAGAAGAAATACTAATCTTCCTCCATCCAAAGCAGGAATCGGCAGAAGATTCATAACGCCCAGGTTGGCAGACAATAGAATCGCCCAGTATAACATTTGCATCCACACCATGACTGCTCCTTCTTCTTTCGCCTCTTCATAAGAATCCCCAATAACGTCTATGATACCCACTGGTCCGGATAAATCATTCACAGAAAACTGTCCTTTTACAAACATTATCAAACTTTCTATGGTGCTGGAAATCCAATACCGTACTTCCACAGCGCTGTATTTCATCACACCTAGAAAATTCGTCTTTTCCCTGTAAATATTGTAAACAAATCCAGAATCCACGGTTTTCGTCATTTGCGGAGTTGCCACAATGGTCTCAACTTTTCCATCCCGCTCCATACCAAGTGTGACTTCCGAACCATCCAGAGGATGCCCGGAAAGATACTCCTGAAGTTCTTTGGCATCTGCCACAGCCACGCCGTTAATTTCCCGGATAATATCCCCCGGCATCACCCCGGCTTCTGCCATAGCGCTTCCAATCATTACCTGGGTTATCTGAGGTTCTCCCTCTGTCATATAATAAAAACCTAACATATAACTTTTTTCACTGTCTGCTGTATAGGTAATATCATATTTTTTTCCATCTCGTTTATATGTCAGGGAAATCTCCTCATCCTGCAGGCCATGGAGGTTCATATAGGAATCCAGGTCGCGCCCAATAGAAATATGTCTGCCCTGAAATTCTGTAATCACATCTCCTTCTTGAAGCCCTGCTTCTGCTGCCGGAGAGCCTTCTGTCACCTGCAAAACTTTGGCCGGGTCATACCCAACCACACTGGTAATAATCATGGCAAACACAAAGGCTAAAATAAAGTTAAAAATAGGCCCTGCTGCAACTACAGATATTCTGGCCCAGACAGACGCATTGTTAAAAGAACCTTCTGTGTTGTCATCATCATCTTCCCCTACCATCATACAGGAACCACCAATGGGAAAAAGTTTTAAGGAATATCTGGTGCCACCCTTTTCTGTAGAGAGAAGTCTGGGTCCCATTCCCAGGGAAAACTCTGTCACTGCAATATTATTTCGTTTTGCCAGAAGGAAATGCCCCAGCTCATGAAACAATATAATTACAGAAAATACCAGTAGTGCAATTATAATTTTCAATTTACCACCTACTTTCAATCCTCTCGTATATTTCTTGCTCAATCCTTAAAATTTCTTCCACGGTAGGATTGGAAACTACCTCATGTCTTTCCATAGCATCTTCAATAATTGTATAAATATCCAGGAAACGAATTTTTCTCTGGAGAAAAAGGGCTACTGCTTTTTCGTTTGCTGCATTAAATACTGTAGGCATGGAACCGCCCACCTTGGCAGCCTCCATAGCCAGTGGTAATCCCTTAAAGGTTTCCATATCTGGATTTTCAAAGGTAATAGAACCTAATTTTGCAAAATCCAGTCTTTCTCCATCCAGATATTTTCTGGTTCCCCCATAAAGAGCATACTGAATGGGCAGACGCATATCCGGCGTACCAAGCTGAGCAATAATGCTTCCATCTGTAAACTGCACCATAGAATGAATCACACTTTGAGGCTGCACTACCACCTGAATCTGATTCAAATCCACGCCGAAAAGCCATTTTGCTTCCATGACTTCCAACCCTTTATTTACCAAGGTCGCAGAATCAATGGTAATTTTTTGTCCCATAGCCCAGTTTGGATGCTTCAAAGCATCTTCCACTTGTATGTGTTCCAAATCCTTTGTCTTTCTTCCCCTAAAAGGACCTCCAGACGCCGTAATAAGAAGTTTATCAATACTCTTATGTTCTTCTCCATTTAATGCCTGAAAAATAGCGCTATGTTCACTGTCTACTGGCAGGATTTTCGCCCCATATTCTTTTGCAAGGGGCATAATCAAATGCCCTGCCGTCACCAGGGTTTCTTTATTTGCCAGAGCAATATCCTTGCCTGCTTTTATCCCTTCAATGGTAGGACGAATACCAATCATTCCCACAATAGCGGTCACCAGAATCTGAGATTCTTCCATAGCAGCTAACTCCAGAAGTCCATCCATACCTCCTACTACTTTACAGTTCGTATCTTTAACGCGTACACTCAATTCTTCTGCTTTCTTTTCGTCACCCACAGCAGCCAGCTTTGGATGAAATTCCCGAATCTGTTCTTCCAGCATGGCAATATTGCTTCCGGCAGCAATTCCCACCACTTCTAAATCTTTATTTTTCCGTACAATATCCAGAGTCTGGGTTCCAATAGAACCCGTAGAACCTAAAATTGCAATTTTTATCATAGCTTTCTCCTTAAATCAATACCGTTGCCAAAAAGTAAATAAACGGTGCTGTAAAAATCACACTGTCAAATCGGTCTAAAATCCCTCCATGCCCAGGAATCAAAGTACCATAATCCTTAATTTCTTTGTTTCTTTTAATAGCAGAAGCAGCTAAATCTCCTATCATGGAAATTAATGCACCTACTGCACAAATAATTCCATACATAAGAGGTGTGTGTCCAGATGCCGGATTTACTCCAGAAATAGCAAAGGCATAGAGCCCTCCTAAAAGTGCTGCTCCTAAAACACCTCCAACGCCGCCTTCCACGGATTTTTTCGGACTTAGAACCGGCGCCATTTTATGTTTGCCAAAGAGCATTCCTACACAATATGCACAGGTATCGCTGCCCCAAGAGCTTAAGAAAATAAGGCCCACCAGCCATGCCCCGCCTTCCATGTTCCTGGTTTTAAAGATGTAAGAAAGCATAACAGCCACATAGATAACTCCAAATAAAGCCGCCATAACCTGTTCTGCTTGGTATTTTGGATAAGAAAATACATAAACACTCATAATCAGTACCAATGCAAACAGAACTGCCATCATAGAATAACTATGCAATGGAATCCACAATAGAGTCAGATAATAAAGCACCGTTCCAATATAGCCTGCCATTTCCAAAGGAGTAAATCCTTTTTGATGTACTCCCATGGCCTTATACAGCTCATAAACTCCTATGAGAGAAATAGCCAGCAATACGCCGAATAATACCGGACCTCCTGCTGCAATGGATGCAACAGCAATAATTACAAGAACAATCCCACTTAAAAGTCTTGTTTTAAACATGTTACTCCTCCTTTACTCCCCCAAACCTGCGATCTCTTCCATTATATTTTTCTATAGCTCTTACAAATTCTTCTTTATCAAAATCTGGCCAAGGCACATCTGTAAAATAAAACTCTGTATAAGCAAGCTGCCACAAAAGATAATTGGAGAGTCTCTCTTCCCCACTAGTACGAATCAACAAATCTGGGTCTGGAAGTCCTTTGGTATCAAGATAATCCGAAATCTTTTCTTCTGTAATCTCTTCTGGATTCAATACACCACTTTTCACATCTCTGGCCATATCCTGTACTGCTCTACGTATTTCATCCCTGCTACCATAGTTTAATGCAATCTGAAAATGCAGTTCATCAAACTGGCTGGAGAATTCCTCAAGTTCTTTGATTTTCTGCTGCAAATCTTCATCAAAAGCCCTTGGATCACCAATCACACGCACACGCATTTTATTCTCTGCAGAAATCTTTAAACATTTTTTCATATAATTACGAAACAGTTTCATCAATCCATCTACTTCTTCTCTGGAGCGTTTCCAGTTCTCTGTAGAAAAAGCATAGACTGTCAGATATTTTACTCCAAGCTCTTTTGCCATACTACAGATTTTTTCCAGGTTTTCGCATCCTTTAATATGACCATAAGTCCTGGGCATCCCCTTGGACTTTGCCCAACGCCCATTGCCATCTAAAATAATGGCCACATGATTTGGAATCTTCATTTTTTCCTCCTACGCATAAAAGAGGCACAATACCAAATTCTGTACGTGCCCCTTCCCTTTCTTTACAGTATATTATACAGTAAGAATTTCTTTTGATTTATCTTCCACTGCCTTCTCAATTTCCTTTATAAATTTGTCTGTCAGCTTCTGTACTTTTTCTTCTAATTCTTTAATTTCGTCCTCGGAAACATCCTGTTTTGACAATTTCTTAAAAGCATCATTGGCATCTCTGCGGATATTTCTTACAGCTACTTTAGCAGCCTCTCCTTTTTTCTTCACATCTTTTACCAGCTCTTTTCTGCGCTCTTCTGTTAGTTCCGGTAATACCAGACGAATAATTTTTCCATCTGTATTTGGGTTCAATCCCAAATCAGATGCAAGAATCGCCTTGCTAATTTCCTTAATTAAAGATGCTTCCCAAGGCTGAATCTGAATCATGCGGGCTTCCGGTACGGTAATATTTGCCACCTGCTGAAGCGGAGTCTGTGTTCCGTAATAGTCTACGGTTAATTTATCCAGAATATGCGGATTTGCACGGCCTGCACGGATGGTTAAATATTCTTTTCTCAGTCCCTCTAAGGTCTTTGTCATTTTGCTTTCATATACTTCTAATCTTTCATCTGCCATGATTTCTTCCTCTACTTTCTTCACTTTTCTGTTTTATACCAGCACCTTTGTGCCTGTAAACTTTCCGTGTGCAGTATTCACAATACTATTTTCTTCGTTTAATCCAAATACCAACATAGGCATTTTGTTTTCCATGCACAAAATAGATGCAGTCATATCTACGACTGCCAGCTTCTGATCAATAACTTCCTGGATGCTCACTTCATCATATTTCTTTGCCTCTGGATTCACCTTTGGATCACTATCATAAACACCATCTACAGCTTTTGCCAGGAAAATGGTTTCTGCTTCAATTTCAATGGCTCTTAACACCGTTGCTGTATCGGTTGAAAAATATGGATGACCTGTACCTCCAGCCATAAATACCACAGTACCTCTTTCCAGATATTTCACTGCCCTATCCTTAGAGAACAGCTTGGTAAAGGAACCACACTCAAAAGGAGTGAGAACGCTGGTATTCATTCCTGCTGCTCTGAAAATCTCTGAAACATAAATACAGTTCATTACAGTAGCCAACATTCCAATCTGGTCTGCCTTTGTCCGGTCTATATTCTCACTGGTACGTCCTCTCCAGAAGTTTCCTCCTCCGATTACAATACCTACCTGAATTCCTTCCTCTACAAGAACCTTCACCTGTTTTGCCACTTCCATAACCGTTGCTTCGTCAAATCCTGTTTTCTTTGGTCCTGCCAAAGCTTCTCCGCTTAATTTCAGTAATATTCTCTTCATGCTCTAAAGCTCCTTTATCTTTCATTATCTTTAGTCACTGTATTAAGTATACCCATAATATGACTTGATTTCAAGAAATATTTCAGAAAAAAAGAACTGTTGCATGAAAATGCCACAGTTCTTCTCTTTTATAAGCTCTTAAATAAGCTGATATAGCCCTGTACGAAAATGTAAAGGACAATAATCGGCAGAATAAAGGTGAGATACACTTTTATCTTTTTGGGAAAGCTTATGCCCTCTCCGGTGTTGGCTTCTTTTAAGAAGTTTTTCCATCCCCATCCATATCGTGTCACACAGAATAACAGATACACCAGGGAACCCAGAGGCAGCATGTTGTTGCTTACCAGGAAATCCTCGAAATCCAGAATACTCTTGCCTAAAATACTAAAGTCGCTCCAGATGGTCATACCGAAAATACATGGCAAAGACAATATTGCAATGGCAGCTCCGTTAATCAGCACTGCTTTTTTCAAGCTCCAGTTCCATAAATCCTGAGCAAAGGAAATAATATTCTGAAACACTGCAATAATGGTAGACAGCGCCGCAAAGGTCATAAACAGGAAGAACAGACTTCCCCAGAATCTTCCGCCCTTCATATTATTAAATACATTGGGAAGGGTAACAAACACCAGTCCCGGCCCCTCTCCCGGATCTACCCCAAAGGCAGAGCAGGCAGGGAAAATAATCAAACCGGCCGTCAAAGCCACAAAGGTATCCAGAACTAGAATGTTCACAGCTTCTCCGGTAAGCTTTCTCTCTTTCCCAATATAGCTTCCAAAAACAGCCAGCGCTCCGATCCCAAGACTCAAAGTGAAAAACGCCTGCCCCATAGCAGCAAAAATCACTTCTGATAATCCATATTCTGTCAGCTTTCCAAAATCCGGCTTTAAATAAAATTCCAGTCCTTCCGTTCCTCCCGGAAGAAGACAGGAATTCACAGCCAGTACAATCATAAGCAGAAGTAAAATGACCATCATGCCTTTGGTAATTCGTTCTACACCGCTTTGCAGACCCAGAGAACAAATGGCAAAGCCAATAACCACCACCAGGAGCATCCAGAACAACATGGTTCCCAAATCTGTAGTGAGACTTCCAAATGCCTGCTCTACCCCGGCAGCATCCAGACCTTTAAAGTCACCTTTTATCATTTTCACAAAATAAGCCAGCATCCAGCCTCCAATGGTGGTGTAGAACATCATCAGCAGATAGTTTCCCGCCATACCAAAATACCGGTAAATATGCCACTTGCTCCCCTTCTTTTCCAGCACATTAAAGGATGTGGCGATACTTTTCTGACTGGCGCGTCCCACTGCAAACTCCATAACCATAATGGGAAGCCCCATTACAATCAGGAAAAACAGATAAATCAGAACAAAGGCTGCCCCACCGTATTTCCCTGTTATGTAAGGAAAACGCCATACGTTTCCAAGCCCAATGGCACATCCCGCAGAAATAAGAATGAAGCCAAGGCGTGAAGAAAATTTTTCTCTTTCCATTTTCATTACCTCTTCTATTTCTTCTCTTCGCCTGTAATAAGTTAATATTTTAATTCATTAGCACATAAACACTTCAAACAGACGTTATGCCGGAATTATACCATGATTTTTTCTGAATCTCAAGGTTGATTTTCATATTTTCTTTAGCGGCTTTCAATACTCCCAATATTTTTAATCAAAACAGAAATTGTTCCATCCGGGTTGGTAATAAATTCGATTCTATCCTTATTGTTATACTCTTCCATAGGAATTTTCAGTTCAATTCCCGTATCGGTCATTAAATGTTGTTTCGTAAATTTCTTGGTGGTATTGGGATTCTGAGGCTCCACGGTAGCTTCCTTCAGATTATATTTCTCCAGTTTTTCCTGAACCTCTTCCTTCATTTCCGGATGTTCCTTAAAAATCTTGTCAATGACTACCGGCACCTCAAAGCCTCCCTGCTGGGTAAATTCTTCATTGAGAATGCTTTTGGTTTCCATCCGCACTTCAAACTGCTCCGATTCATTGAAATACTTTTTCTGCACCTCTTCCACTGCTTTGTTCACAATGGCCAGCTTGGTTTTAGAAGATAAAGCTCCGCTGCATTTTAAAAACAGCTTGGAAAAATAGTTTGTCTTTACCCCATTCACATCATATTTCTTCTCCACCAGCCGGACATACTGAGGCGCTTCCAGATCAATAAGGGCTGCCTCGGAAAGCTTCTGTGTCTCTCCCGGCAAAATGGCTTTTTGCATAATAATATCATTATTATTCCCCCAGGGGTCTGAGTTTGTCATATGGGTATAAGACGTTTTATAATTCATTTTCAGAAGCGCCAGATATCTATGTTTCTCCACCCGATACTCCACAGCCAGCAAATCTGCCGCCGGAATATCAATATTCTGGTTCATAATGGTATATAACTCTCCGGCAATTTTCTGGGTAATCTCAATAAACTTCTCTGGATTCCATTCCTCTGCCAGATGAAACACCGAAGATTCCTCCTGAAAGGTACAGCTTCTGATTTCGTCACTGGAATCCACTTTGAAAATATGCCCTTTCAAAAAATCCGAAAAATCAGATCCACAGTCCAGTACCACATCGGACAGTACAGGCATTCCAAGAGAGGAGTCCAAAATATGTACAATTGCCTGTTCAATCCTGATTTCATCCTTTGTTCCTAGCATCTTAACCTCCTACATCTGTTTTCCATTCATCATACCCTGGCAGGCAATAATAATCAAACCAGATACCGCAAAATTCAGCACCAGGGTAATAATGGAAACCACCATTACAATCATATTCAAATCTCTGAAAATAAAATAGCAAAGAACGCCCAACGCTCCGGAAGGAATGGCGCACACTAAAATAATCAGCATCCGCAGAAGATTTTCCATCATCACATTGGTGCGGCTCTTCAAAAGCCTCACAGACAGCACTGTTCCTGCCAGAAAAATCATGGCATAGCCCAAAAGCATGAGTACATACTGCACAATATCCAGAACCGGCATACGGTTTAAAACTCCGGCAAACACAATGGCAGTTCCCAGAATGATTCCGATTTTCAGATAAGCCGGAATCACGGCATAGACCAGCTTTTTCAAAGGCTTTTCCGGAATCAGATAAATCTGATAATTTTTCAAATCTCCCAAAAGCTCTGCATCATTCATTAAGCCAAACATCCAAATCATCATCATATAACAGAACATATAAAACCGGTGACCTGGCATACACACATAGCTAATCACAAAATATAGCACAATCACAAAAATATCCTGCCTGCGCAAAAAATTTCCGGTTTTCCGCATCATCAGCATATTCTTATAAAAAATGGCTTTGGCCCCCTCTGGAAACTCCCCTTTGATGCGTTTCACTTTTTTAGTATCCATAATGGAATTTCCTTTGTTTGCCCGCACCTTGCGCATATAGTCACTGACAGACTGAGCGTCTTCCACTGCCTGTTCCACAATATCCTTCTGAAAATGCAAAAACAAAATGCCCAATACCAGATTGCATCCACCAAGCAGCAGGATTCCCCAAAGCATAGACAAATAATTTCCCTGGCTAAAAGCATTGATTGCCCATTTCCCCCATCCAAAGAAAGGTACCATATAAAACTCCCGGCTCAGGGCAAAATCCATATATCCATTTTTCAAATCATAACCTGTACGCTGTACAGACAAAAAGAACACAGCCGCTGCCGAAAAGACCACAAGCAGCACAACCACATAATTCCAGATTTCATGTTTCTTCTTCACTAAGGACCAGAGATAAATATAATCTGTAAGGGTGAGGAAAAATGCCATAATCAGCCAATATACCACAAAAGAAAACAGCATCATGGACACTGTAAAGCCACTGCCAAAGGACATCATGGCTGTGATGTAGGAACATATTAAACCATATATGGCAGACTGAAACCAGGTCTGCACCAGAATAAAGCAATTTATCTGTTTTCTGGTATAGGGGCCTGCAAAGAGATAGAACGCATCCGTATCATATACCAGCGCTTTCCTCTTATTCATGAAAACCGTCACACATAAAAGAGCCAGCACCCCCAGTCCCATAAGCAAGGCTGTATTAAACTGCATATTCATGACTTCCCGCATGGCATCCGAAGGAATCAGAAACACTGCCACAAAAAGTCCTCCATATAAAAGCACTATAAAAATAGTAAGAATACCGGAACCGATGCTGCGGAACTGATTGCGGATAGTTCCCTTCCATTTCATCATAGATAAATAAACTAATGACTTCATACAGATTCCTCCGTTGTGGTTTCAAAGAAAATCTGTTTCAGAGTTTCACTTCCCTCTTCTCCTCTTCGGATGCTTCTTACAATCTCTCCCTTATTCATAATGTGGGCGCAGTCCCAGATGTCATTGACCACATCAATAATGTGAGTACTGATTAAAATTGATGTTCCCTGCTGCTTCAAAGCCACAAAAAGCTGAAGAAGCTCTTCAATACTGGCCGGGTCCAGACCTACCATAGGTTCATCAACCAGCAGGGCTTTGGGCTGAATCAGCAGAGCCAGAATCATGCTGAGCTTTTGCCGCATTCCCTTACTCAGCTCTTTTGCCAGTTTTCCTCTTTGCTCCGAAAGCTGAAACAGTTCCAGGTAATGCTCTCCCACTTCCTTATAATCAGGAAGCCGGTAAGCCTTTCCAATAAATTCCATGGTCTCATCCACAGTCAGCAGGTCATACAGCATAGGCACTTCCGGAACATAACCAAAACACTTTTTGGCTTCCATAGAATCATTGGGATAACCGCAGATGAAAATTTTTCCATTGTAATTTAGAAGATTTACAATACTTTTAATGGTTGTGGATTTCCCCGCCCCATTTGGCCCCAGTAAAATGGTAATTTCCCCGGGATTTGCACAAAAAGAAACGTTTTTTACTGCTGGTGCCAAAACACCTCTGTAATATTTTGTCAGGTTCTTCACTTCAATCATAGAAAATCCTCCCTCTTTTCTCTGATAGTTTTTGATTTTGCACATAATTGTATAAAAATTTACAGCTTTGTACCTTAGTATAACAGGAAATTTTATGGAGGTAAAGAAAATCCTTTCAATATCCTCTGTGAATCTGATATTTTTTCTTGCGTCTGCAAGTTTGTGGTGTTATACTTGTCCTGATTAAACTAATGGTACAATAAAAATATATTATGGAGGTTCTTTATGCCAAAGAGAAGTGATATTAACAAAATTCTTATTATCGGTTCCGGTCCTATCATCATTGGCCAGGCTTGCGAATTTGACTACTCCGGTACACAGGCATGTAAAGCCTTGAGAAATCTTGGATATGAAATCGTCTTAGTAAACTCAAACCCGGCTACTATTATGACCGACCCTTCCACAGCAGATGTAACTTACATTGAACCCTTAAACGTAGACCGTCTCACTGAGATTATTGAAAAAGAAAGACCCGATGCCCTTCTTCCAAACCTGGGAGGACAGTCAGGTCTTAATCTCTGTGAAGAATTGTATCACGCTGGTGTGTTAGACAAATATCATGTAGAAGTTATCGGTGTTCAGGTAGATGCCATCAGCCGCGGAGAAGACCGTATCGAATTCAAAAAAGCCATGGATGAGCTTGGTGTTGAAATGGCAAGAAGCGCTCCTGCTTATTCTGTAGAAGAAGCAGTAAACATTGCCAAAGATCTTGGTTATCCTTGCGTTATCCGTCCTGCTTATACCATGGGCGGTACTGGCGGTGGACTTGTTTATAATGAAGAAGAATTAAAGAAAGTTGCCGCAAGAGGTATTGCTGCTTCTATGATTAACCAGGTTCTGGTAGAAGAATCTATTCTGGGATGGGAAGAACTGGAAGTAGAAGTTGTACGTGATGCCAAAGGAAACAAAGTTTCTGTGTGCTTCATTGAAAACATTGACCCGGTTGGTATTCATACTGGTGATTCCTTCTGCTCTGCTCCTATGCTCACCATTTCACAGGAACTGCAGGATCGTCTGGAAAAACAGGCTCACGCTATTGTAGAGTCCGTAGGCGTTATCGGTGGTACAAACGTACAGTTTGCACATGATCCGGTATCAGACCGTGTAGTAATTATTGAAATCAACCCAAGAACTTCACGTTCTTCTGCTCTTGCAAGTAAAGCAACCGGATTCCCTATTGCCTATGTATCTGCTCTTCTTGCTGCAGGACTTACTCTGGATGAAATTCCATACTGGAAAGAAGGAACTCTGGATAAATACAAACCATCCGGCGACTATGTAGTAATTAAATTTGCCCGCTGGGCATTTGAAAAATTCAAAGGCTCTCAGGACAAACTGGGTACTCAGATGAAAGCTGTAGGCGAAGTTATGTCCATTGGTAAGAACTACAAGGAAGCTCTCCAGAAAGCCATCCGTTCTCTGGAAAAAGGCTGCTATGGTCTTGGTTTTATGAAAGACCTTCATGAACTTACCTTAGATGAATTGTATGCAAAACTGGCAGAGCCAACCAGCGAAAGACAGTTTATCTTATATGAAGCAATCCGCAAAGGCGCTCCTCTGGAAGAACTTCACAAAATGACTTACATCAAAATGTGGTTCTTAGAACAGATGAAAGAACTGGTAGACGAAGAAGAAAAGATCCTTTCCTACAAAGGACAGGAACTTCCGGATGAACTGCTGATTCAGGCGAAAAAAGATGGTTTCTCTGATAAATATCTGGCACAGCTTCTGGAAACAGACGAATGGGAATTGTTCAAACGCAGAGAAGCTCTTGGCATGCAGGAACGCTGGGATGCAGTACCGGTAAGCGGTGTCAAAGATCCGACTGCTTACTACTACTCCACTTATATCGGAGAAGACAAGACTCCTGTATCAAATGGCAGAAAAGTTATGGTTCTTGGCGGCGGTCCAAACCGTATCGGACAGGGTATCGAATTTGACTACTGCTGTGTACACGCTGCTCTTACTTTAAGAGAGTTAGGCTTTGAAACTATCATGGTAAACTGTAACCCGGAAACTGTTTCTACAGACTACGATACTTCTGATAAACTGTATTTTGAGCCTCTGACTGTAGAAGACGTTATGTCCATTTACAATAAAGAAAAACCTCTTGGTATTATTGTTCAATTCGGCGGACAGACTCCTCTGAACATTGCGGCAGAACTGGAAAGACGCGGCGCTCATATCCTGGGAACTTCTCCTGCTGTCATTGACATGGCAGAAGACCGTGACTTATTCAATGCAATGATGCACAAGCTGGAAATTCCTATGCCGGAATCAGGAATGGCTGTCAATGTAGAAGAAGCTCTGGAAATCGCACACCGCATTGGTTATCCTATGATGGTTCGTCCTTCTTATGTATTAGGCGGACGCGGCATGGAAGTTGTTTACGATGATGATATGCTGAGAAACTACATGGCTGCTGCTATTGATGTGACACCGGAACGTCCAATCCTTATGGATAAATTCCTTCAGAATGCGCTGGAATGTGAAACCGATGCTATTTCTGACGGTACTCATGCATTCGTTCCTACTGTTATGCAGCACATTGAGCAGGCTGGTATTCACTCCGGTGACTCTGCATGTGTGATTCCTTCTGTAGAAATTTCAGAAGAAAATAAGGCTTTAATCCGTAAATATACCACTGCCATTGCATGTGAAATGGGTGTTGTAGGTCTTATGAACATGCAGTATGCAATCTGTGAAGGTAAGGTTTATGTTCTGGAAGCCAATCCACGTGCTTCCCGTACCGTACCTCTGGTATCTAAGGTTTGCAACATTAACATGGCAAACATTGCTACCAAACTTATGGCTTACGAATTAACAGGAGAACGTCCTGATGTAACAACCTTTACAGAACAGGCTCATCCATACTATGGTGTAAAAGAGGCTGTGTTCCCATTTAATATGTTCCCTGAAGTTGACCCTCTTCTGGGACCGGAAATGCGTTCTACCGGTGAGGTACTGGGACTTAGCGAATCCTTTGGAATGGCTTACTACAAAGCTCAGGAAGCAACAGGTTCTAAACTTCCTCTTAGTGGAACTGCTTTAGTCAGTGTTAATAAAAATGACCGCGCAGGCGCTCTGGAAGTTGCAAAACAGCTTCATGAACTGGGATTCAAGATTGTTTCCACTTCCGGATGCTCACAGTATTTCAATGAAAACGGAGTACCTTGTGAAACTCTGAAGAAAATGCAGGAAGGACGTCCAAACATTCACGATGCTATGATTAATGGAAAAATTGACTTAATTGTCAACACTCCATCCGGCAAGCAGAGTAAATATGACGACTCTTATCTGAGAAAAACTGCAATCAACAAAAAGATTCCATATATCACCACCATGTCAGCAGCTCTGGCAAGTGTAAAAGGAATCCATGCAGTACAGAACAAGACGGTTTCCAACCTGAAATCCTTACAGGAATATCACAAAACTCTGGAAAACGCATAAAATCTGAATGATAAAAAAGGGGTTGCTGTATACAATGCAGTAGCCCCTTTTTTGTATCGAAATGAAGGAGTACAAAAGAAAATGTCTGTAAAATCATCGAAGAATTCTCTGCTGCTGTTTGTTGCAGCAATTATCTGGGGTGTTGCTTTCGTAGCGCAGAGCGCCGGGATGGACTATGTAGGTCCTTTTACTTTCAATGCAGTGCGCTCTCTTCTTGGAGGGGTGGTACTCATCCCCTGTGTCTTTCTGCTAAACCGTATCAATAGCAGGCAGACAGACAGTGCAAAGAACAGCGCCATGCCAAAAGACCGGCCAAAGGATTTACTCATAGGTGGTCTTGCCTGTGGTTTTCTCATGTTTGTATCTACCAGCCTGCAGCAGGTTGGAATCATGTACACAACCGTTGCAAAAGCTGGGTTTATTACTGCTCTTTATATTATTATGGTGCCCGTCCTGGGTATTTTTTTGAAACGAAAAGCAGGATTGAAGATCTGGATCAGTGTTCTTATTGCAGTGGTTGGCTTATACCTTCTCTGCATGAAAGGCAGCTTTTCCATCAGCAAGGGAGATTTCCTGATTCTGCTGTGTTCTCTTACCTTTGCCATGCACATTATGGTGGTAGATTATTTCACAGAAAAAGTCAGCGGAACCAAGTTATCCTGCATCCAGTTTCTTTTTGCAGGAGGTCTCTCCGCAGTGCTGATGTTCCTGTATGAAGAACCAAAGCTGTCCTCCATCTGCGCTGCCTGGCTGTCCATTGCTTATGCCGGTATTCTTTCCTGCGGTGTTGCCTACACCTTCCAGATTATCGGTCAAAGAGGCACGGATCCTACTATTGCGTCCCTGATTCTCAGTCTGGAATCTGTGATTTCTGTACTGGCCGGATGGGTGCTTTTGGGAGAGAAATTATCTGCCAGAGAGCTTACTGGCTGTGTCCTTATGTTTGCAGCTATTTTGCTGGCTCAGATAAATCCAAAACAATTTTTAAAGAAGAAACTATAATAGGAATGCCCCCATACTGCCAAAACAGACAGTCAGGGGGCATTCCCCTTTATATTTGTTTCCACATATTACTCTGCAAAATATCCCTTATGGTCTGCATAGATAAATCGACAGAAGCAATTTCATCCGCACACCGCTTTAATTCCTCTCGAATCGTTTCTTCGTGCTGTACATTTCTTTTGTATTTCATCTGGTGCTCTAACGTTGCCCAAAAATCAATGGCAATAGTTCGAAGCTGAATTTCTGCAGTGATACTCTTTAAGTTCTTTGCTGCAAACTGCACAATCAAATGCAGACTTCTGTAACCATTTGGTTTTGGATAGGAAATATAGTCTTTCTTTTCTATGATCTGAATATCTTCTCTCTTTTCAAGCCACCTTGCAATCTGGTACACCTCCTCCACGAAGGAGCATATGACCCGGATGCCGATTGCATCATGAGTACTTTGAAGGGCGGTATGAGCGTCTTCCATAAGGCCACGTTTTTTTAATTTTCCCATCATACTTTCCGGTGATTTGATTCTTGTCTTAACATATAAAATCGATTGCAGTTCATCTTCAGCACAGGCATTTGGATAGGTTTCTATTAATGACTTTAAATAGGCTTCTCCCTGCTTTAATAAGGGAAATGCATTCCCATAATATTCTTCTGGTGTCAAAAAATCACCTCCCTGCTACACAGTTCATTTCTTTTGTAATAAATACATAAGATTTCCAAGAAAAAGAAAGATTCCTCCAAGGATGAAGTATATGATTACCAGACGGTTGGTTGTTCCATATATTTCCAGTACTCCACAGAAGATAGAACCTACCGTTAAGGTGGAAATTCCAAAATGATGAAAACGTCGCGCCATGGGTCTGGGAATTTTGTTTCGGAAGTACAGCACACAAGAAAAGGGAAGGGTTCCGCCAAGCAACGGGATCATAAAAGCGTAGAGCATATAATAAGAATATACCCCATAACTAAAAGATTTATAAACAGCTCCAAGGATAGCACAAGCTATGGTTACAAGAAGGTAGGTGAACACAAGTTTCTCTATCTCTTTTCTGGATTTCTTAATATCCGATATAGACAATATCACTCACACTCCTTTCCTTTACACTGCGACCATCCGTTGTTGGGGTATTTATCACTTCTCCGTTAAAATACATGGTAGAGGAACCGCCGCCATCCAGATTGTACGCAGTTTCTACCCCAAGACCATCCATAAATTCTGCCAGTTCTAAAAGTGACAAGCCTTCACTTTCTTCTGTACGCCCATCAGAAACAACAAATACATAATGAAGATTATCGATAATACCAATGGCTGTTCTTGGATTACTGGCCATGGCTTTTCCTACCTCGTCTTCTTCTGTTACAGCAATGGTTCCATTTTCTATGAGAGCAGGACCAAAAGATAAGAGTTCCTGTGCTCCTTGTTCTAAAAGCTCTTCTGCAGTAACCGATTCTTCTGAGATGATTTCAAAGCTTCCATCCTCATAAATGACCAGATCTTCCTGTCCTTCTTCTGCTTCGCTGCGGTACAACGTTCCATTTCTAAGGACATAACCTTTTTCCTGTGCACCGTAATAATCTCCGTTGATTGCCAGCATGGCATTTACTCCCTCTGCGATCTCTGAAGTTTTTTCTGTTACATTTTTTCCGTAACTGTTTTGTGCAAAAGCAGTTTTGAGATATTCAGGGGAAGAAAGTACAATATCTGCCACATAAATACTGGTATCCTCTTCCCTGTATTCTGTCAGAGTAATGGAAATATTCCCGTCTTCATAAGATGCTTCTTCCTGATTATTTTCCAGAACAATATCCTGCTCTTCTGTTTCCTCTGCCACACGATAAACCTTTGAGATGAAAAAGGTATCCATGAATAAATAAACGGTAAAGCCAGTCAGTAAAACACCATACAAAAGACCAATTCCATGTACCTTTAAATATCTGAACATCTTAACATCCGCTCCTTTGCTGCCTGAATATGAAGGTTCTTTGAACAAACCAGCTTATGAAGAAAAATATCAGTTCCGTACAAAGCTTTCCTATATACTGGTTCATACCAAAATGTACAAGAACTTCCAGAAGCAACGTATTTCCAGCCAAAATTCCGGCAGCTAACAACACATATTGTACTGCTGTTCTTCCAGAACCTGTTTTTTCTTGAAAAACCAGATTCCGGTTCACCTGATAGTTAAAACATCCACTCAAGATTCTTGCCATAACATTGGAAAGAAACAGAGAAATACTTTTTGAAAATCCTCCTGTAAACCAAAGAAGCAGACTGTATATTCCATAGTCCAGAAAAAAACTAATCAGGGATGAGGCAGAAAACTTTAAAATCTCTTTATAAATCCTGTAGGAATCTTTGAAAGGATTAAAATGAGAACCTGCGTTGTCATTGATATAAATGGTTTCAATCCCGATTTCTTTCATGGGAATCTTTTTTCTGGAGCATACTAATAATACGTTCATTTCATACTCATACCGTTTCCCTGGAATTGCCAGAAGTTCGGGAAGAATCGTATTGTCAAAAGCACGAAGCCCTGTCTGGGTATCATAAATACGGATACCTGTGGTAAGTGCATAGACCATACGTGTAATCTGGTTCCCTAGCCTGCTTTTTAAAGGCGTCTCCTTCTGTATTTTTCTGCTTCCAAGAATCAGATATCCCGGATGCTTCTGAGCTGCCTTATATACTATTTCCACATCTTTGGGACGATGCTGGCCATCTGCGTCCAGGGTTACAACAATATAATTTTCTGATATATACTTTTGAATATACGTCAGACCTGTTTTTAAGGCGCTGCCTTTTCCTTTATTTTTTGTATGTGTAAGGATTAGTACACTTCCGGCATCATCAATCTCCTTAAAGATTTCCTTATGTTCCCCGGTGCTTCCGTCATCAACTACTAAAATCCAGAAACCTTTCTCTCTTAATTGATGCACCACCTGAATCAAGCACTTCTCCGGATTATAGGCTGGAATTAATGCAATTTTTAAACATGGACTCATCAGTGCCTTCCTCCTTTCCCCGGTTCGCCTTGCATACCGCCTTCTTTCATTCCTCCTCTTTCTTCACCGTTGCTTCCAGGACCACCTCCTTGAGAATGATTTCCATAAACTAGGCTGTCCATGGTAATACTCTGTTCTTCTGTTCCGGCTTTTAGGGTATAGGTTTCTCCCTGCTGGATTTCCGGGCTGCTTACAATCACAGAAGAATATTCCTTTTCTGCTGTCCAGCCAAGAAGCTCTGTACCGCTGATATCCAGAAGTGCAATCTCCGTATTCGTTTCCTGTTCCTCTACATTCACCATAATAACGCCCTGGGTTGAAGAAGAGCCAAAGCCTTGTGCCATACCAGAGGAACCGGATGCTGCAAAGATACCACCTGTTATCTGGGCGTCTCCACTGTAGTCTAAACTTCCATTTCCGTCATTGGTAGGTCCAAAGACATACGTTTCACCTCCTGCTACCGTAATATCTCCATTGGAATCCATTCCATCTCCAGGGGCATTTACATGAAGCATACCTCCTGAAATATGAATATAAGCTCCTTCTGTGGATGCAAACTGATCTCCCCCTGGCCCTGGCCCTTCAAAACCGCTGCTGTCGTTTCCTCCTGCTGCATTCATCCCATCATCCGATGCCAGTACAGAAATCTCACCGCCTGTAACATCGATACTCAGCCCTTCGATTCCTTCGTAGCTTTTTGCAACGTCTATGGTTCCGCCGGAAATGGTTACATTGGAATCAGCGTGAATTCCATCATCTCCTGATGACAATGTATAAGTGCCTCCATGGATAGCAAGATTTCCATTGGAATGAAAAGTATCATCTTCTGCGTCAATGGTGTAGGTACCGCCTTTTAATACCATTTGTGTAGCTGCTTTCATTCCCTTGATGCTGGTAGTATCTTCGTCTGTTTCCTCCTGGGCTGTCTGTTCCATGGATTTCCTGTCTCCATCATTCTGATCTTGTACACTGGCACTGCCCTCTCCTGTCAGAATCGTATAGGTTCCGTCTTCTGCCTGTAACCATGAGCTGGCACTGATTCCGTCCTGCTGGGATTTAATGTCAAAAGTTCCTCCTGCAAGATAGACAAAACCAAGGCTGCTGTCCTCTGTATTTTCCCCATGGATTCCATCCTTTCCAGATACAATGGTGTAAGAACCATTGGCAATACGGACACTGTCCTTTCCTGAAATCCCGTGACTGGCGCTGGTGATTACATAAGTTCCACTTGTCAGCACCAGATCATCCTTTGATACGATCCCATGTCCCTCCTGGGCTGTAACGGTAAGCATTCCTTCTCCATTAAAGGTCAGATCTGATTTTGAAAATACTGCTGCATCAATATTATTTTCATCGATAGCAGTATAAGTACCGCTATGTTCCAGGCTGTTTTCTGTTCCGGAAACAGTGGTGACATACACTTTATCTGCAGAGCGGACATACAGAGCCGCCGACTGGGAACTGGAGATGCTTACACCGTTCAAAACCAGCTGAATTTTATCTGTATCCTCTGCTTCCACGATTACCATCCCGTTTGATAGCGAACCGGAAAGAATGTACGTTCCTTCTTCTTTAATTGTCACGGTATTTTCTGTAATGGACACAGCATCTGACTCACAGGAAGAACCATTATCAGCCAGAGAAATGACAACACTTTCTGACTCTTCATATCCAACTTCTTTGTCGCGGTCAGAAAACATATCAGCAGTATCTATTTCTGTAACCCCATTGTTTACTGCAGAAGAGGATTCTGTGCTTTGCTCTGTGTTTTGCTGTGTGTTCTGTTCCGTCTGTTTGCTACAGCCGGACAACATCATAGTACCCATCATGAAAAACAATAAAATTTCTCTTTTACGCATTGGTCATCATCTCCTATATTTCTATAATTCTCCGATTACCGTTTCTTGCCTGCACATAGTAATCTCCAGATTTCCATTTCTGCACCGGAGAGCATCAATGAGTTCTTTTTCCTTTACAGGATCTTTTAATGTCAGGTTATAAGTAAGTTTAAATAAGCTTCCCATGTTAGTGGTTTTAATCTGTACAACTTCGTAATCTGTGGTATATTTCTTTAAGATTTTGTCGAATACCCCACTGTAATCCAAATCTTCCGGTATGGTAATATGTAAGGTCTTATAACGTAATCCATGTTTTCTTGTTCCAAAATCCATACGGTTATACAGCAGCATGATTCCGCCAAGAATCAGTGCAGATAACAGCGCATAGGCCAGATAACCCATTCCCGCTACCAGACCGGAGCACATAGCCAGGAAAATCGCACCGATTTCTTTTGCTGAACCGGGAACAGAACGGAAACGCACCAGGCTGAAGGCTCCTGCAACCGCCACGCCGGTTCCCACATTTCCGTTGACCATCATAATGACCACACAGACTACTGCCGGAAGCAAGGCCAGGGTTGCCACAAAGCTTTTGGTATATTTGGTTCCATACATATAAGTACCTGTTAAAATCAGGCCAATCACAAGGGCACATCCCACGCATAATAAAAAATCCGAAATAGAAATCACACTGGTCATATCCGTATCAAAAATTCCCTGAAATAAAGTATTAGACATTGTTATATCCTCCCTGTAAAGATTCTGCCAGTATACACTGATAAGCAGAACCATATTTTGAAAATGATGTTTTATATAAATGATGTTTGGTAAGTGTTTCACTCATCCAGAGGGGAATCCCGCCGGAAGTTTTAATTTCCATTAATGTCCGGTCTTCACCCAGCAATGAAACGCCATAAATTTCACTGCCGAGAGAAAAATCCTTCCTTCGGTAAAGAATATTTTCATCAAAAGTTACCCGAAAGTCACTGCCATCCAGGGAATAATAGGCTTCCCTTTCATAAGATAAAAATACGGACGGGTGCAGGTTTTCATAGTAATCACGAAAATACTGAATTTCATCTCCGATTTGGGAATGTACTGGAAGGGGAGTTCCTGTCTGAAAACTTTCCATAACTTTCTCTTCCGGAAGCTGCAATCTCCGCTTGTAAACCACAGATTTGTATTTTTTCTTGATTTCTACAAATACCGGATCGCTTGTCTGTACTGGCTTATAGCTTCGGATGCGGAGCTTCTCTTTATATACTGGTTTTTCCAGTGAACGCCGGATCAGCCGGAAGGTATCCGTATCAAAATAAATATTTCTTATAATGGTTCTTCCATAATCATCCAGCTTCATATAGGGCTGCATTGCCAGAAGTACCTGTTCCTTTTCCTGCCTGTTCAGCAGGTATTTTAATTCATAACGCTTAAAGGTCATTTGATAGGCCATAGTGTTCCTCCTGTTTTGTATTTTACATATATAAAATACTTTCTTAACCTTAAATTAACTTAAAAATCTTTTAAATTCCTCCATCAATTTTCTTCCATCAGGGATGCCACCAGCTCTAGCACCTGGGAAATGGGAATTGCATAACCGATGCCTTCTACCTCTGTGGAAGAGATTTTTGCTGTATTGATGCCCACCAGTTTTCCTTCCATATCTAATAAAGCGCCACCGCTATTTCCGGGATTAATTGCTGCATCTGTCTGGATATAGCCAAGAGAAGAGGACTGGGTATTTTCACGAATAGAACGATTGACTGCACTGACGATTCCTGTTGTAACGGACTGTCCATAACCCAGGGCATTTCCAATGGCCACAACCTGCTCACCTACCTCCAAAGCATCCGAATCCCCAAGTTCTACCACGTGGATTTGTGAATATGTGGATTCTGATAACGCAGAGATATCCACTTTAAGCACTGCCAGATCGGTATCCTCATCATAACCGCACAAAACAGCCTCATACGTCTCATCATCTACAAAGGTCACCGAAAGAGAAGAAGCACCCTCTACCACATGATAATTGGTCAACATATAGAGCTGGGAATCCTCTTCGTATAAAATAATTCCAGAGCCGCAGCTTACAGTTTCTTCTGTCTGCGAAGGAGCAAACGGTCTGTTCCGGTTTCCTCCATGTCCACCAAAATAATCTTCTACTTCCTGTACGGATATGTTTGTTACAGAAACCACAGAAGAAAGACTGGAAGCTGCGATTTCCGTTACACTGAACTGATCAGTGCTGGAATTTGTTGTTGCAGATAAGGATAATACAGTTGTATCTGTGTCACTGCCTGTATTTTGTGCTATTGTTGCTTCGTCTTTTTTCCCTGCAAGATATTGCTCCACAGCATAGCCGGTACTGCCTGCTACTGTTCCAAAAAGAAGGGCACTTAAGGTTAAGGTTGCTGCCATATTCCATATTTTTCTTTTTTTCCGGCGCCTTTGCAGTTGTCTCCGTCTATTTCTTTCATTCAGATATGATTTTTCTTCTTTATACATTTGCAGTTCCTCCTGTTTTTTCTCTTTTGATGGGAATAGCTTACAACCTTTACCTTAATTACACTTTAAAGAATCATCATTTCTGAAATACTGAACAAAAAAGGGGCTATCGGAAAATTGACCGACAGCCCCTTTTATCATAAATATATAATCATTTCTCTGGCAATAAACTACTCATTTTCTCTCACTTTCTTCTACCAGCCTTTCCCCTAATTTTTCACACTGCATGAGCCCTTCCTCATCAGGCATTTCGTTGCAAATGACCCCTTCACCGACCAGATGGATTCCATTATTTTCACACCGTTCTTCCCAGCTCCTCATCCACTCTCCATCGCCCCATCCATACGAACCAAACAAGGCAACTTTCTTTCCACTTAGTGAACTTACGCAGGACTCAAACATCGGCTCAAACTCACTCTCTTCTAAAACTTCATCTCCCATGGCCGGGCAGCCAAAAGCTACTGCTTCATACTCTTTTAATAAATCCGCGCTGAACTCATCGCAAGAATACAAAATGCCTTCTGCATTACTTTTCTTAATTCCCTGTAGAACTGCCGATGCCATGGCTTCTGTATTTCCTGTTCCACTCCAATATACAACTGCTATTTTACTCATGTCTGTCCTCCTGAAAATATTTTTATTTATGTCAAGCCGCTACAGTAAGCTGCTGAACACTCCTTCCACTGTTCCACAAACGCAGATAGATATCCGTACACTTTTTATATTTTCCAAATTTTTCCTCTGCGTCTTCCTTATTTCCGTATACCTTCCACATACCGGAAAGCTGAAAGTTTTTTCCATTATGATGAATGAATCCCATTACATCCTCTAATGGATACCCCAGAAAAACCCCAATCTCATGTGGGAATTCCTCATTGATACTTAACCGCTCTTTCAAGTGTGCCAAAACGCTGTCAATATCCATGTCTGTATATCCGTATGTACTTAAAAATTTCGTAACCTGCTTATCTTTCAGGCATCTTTCCAATTTAGCACAGCGGCAGACATAGATTAACGCTTTTCGATTTCTTTTTCGCAATATATGCAGACATATTCCCGTTTTATCCATTTGTGTATTCCAATATCCCACACTGTTTATCAGTTCTTTTTCTGTTTCAAACGAATAAGAAAAAAGATTCGCAATTTTTAAAGACGCAAGTGTCGGGGAACAGTGGGCAATCAATAATTTTTCAAATCCCATATATTCTAAATCCTCCCAAAATATTTTATACACAACCGTTTTTCAGAATCATTTATAGGGTTAGTTTACACTAACTTCTGTTCTATGTCAATGTCGCATAAAGAGAAGATTTCTCATTAAAAAACAGCGGCTGTCTCAAATGATAGCCACTGTCTTTGTTTTCATACTTATTTTATTTCCGGAAGATTTTGCATACTCTGCAGACTGATTACTACAGTCGATATATTATGGAGCATTGCCGTAGTCGTAGGCTGTATGATTCCTCCTACTCCCAAAAGAATAAGCATGGTATTAATACCTACAATTTCCCTGTAATTTCTGTTTATCTTTTTCATCAATTCCTGACTCAGATGTTTCAACTGCACAATCTGATACAGATTGCCTGCAGAAATTGTAATATCCGCAATTTCCCTGGCAAGTTCTGAGCCATCACTGACTGCAATTCCTGCATCCGCTGCGGAAAGAGCAGGTGAATCATTGATTCCATCCCCTACCATAAGGACTTTCTTTCCTTTTGCTTTTTCCCGCTCAATATATCCGGCTTTACCTTCCGGTAATACCTCTGAGTAATACTCATCAACTCCTACTTTTTTGGCAACTGCCGCCGCAGTACGCTCGCTGTCTCCCGTCATCATAACAATTTTCCGAAAACCTGCTGACCGCAGGGCACTTATTACACTTGCACTTTCCTGACGCAACGGATCTTCAATACAGATTACTGCTGCAAGAACACCGTCTATTGCCAGATAGAGCTGAGAATATTCTTCTGGAAGTTTCATAAATCTATCCTGATATTGCTCCGGCACGATACACTTTTCATCTTCAAAAACAAAATGTGCACTTCCTATCAAAACACGCTTTCCTGCTATACTGGAGGAAATACCATGGGCCACAATATATTCCACTTTAGAATGCATTTCCTCGTGTTCGAGCCCTGCCTGCTTTGCAGCCGACACAACCGCTTTTGTCATAGAATGTGGGAAATGCTCTTCCAGACAGGCTGCAATACGAAGCAGCTCGTTTTCCTCTTCTTCACAAAAAGGAACCACCACTTTTACAACCGGCTTTGCTTCTGTAAGAGTACCTGTTTTATCTAATACGATTGTTTCTGCCTCTGCCACTGCTTCTAAAAATTTACCGCCTTTTACAGCAATATCATAAGCCCCGGCCTGACGGATTGCCGATAAAACGGTAATGGGCATCGTAAGCTTTAATGCACAGGAAAAGTCTACCATAAGTACTGCAAGAGCTTTCGTGATATTTCTTGTTAAAAGCCATGTAAGGGCTGTTCCTGCAAAAGTAACAGGAACCAATCTGTCTGCAAGTCTTTCTGCCTTTCCTTCTACTGAAGATTTCAGCTTTTCAGATTCTTCGATCATCTCTACAATCTTCTCATACCGCGAGGAGCCCCCGACTTTTTTCACAGCAAAAACCAATTCTCCCTCTTCCAAAACACTTCCTGCATATAGATATCCTCCTGCTGCTTTCAGAACAGGCAGAGGTTCGCCTGTAAGGGAAGACTGGTTTACCATTCCTTCTCCATCAAGTACTACTCCGTCAAAAGGAATGATATTTCCCATGCGAACAATAACATGGTCTCCTTCTTCAATTTTTTTGGAATCCACAAGCACTTCCTGCTCTCCGCTTTTCAACCAGACTTTTTCAGTATTTAAAGCCATACTGCGTGCCAGATCTCCTACGGATTTCTTATGTGTCCATTCCTCCAATATTTCCCCAACCCCCAGAAGGAACATGACAGAAGAAGCTGTGCTAAAATCGCTTCGCAAAACCGAGATGCCAATCGCTGATGCATCTAATACTGCTACCTCCAGCTTTCTCCTGGCAATACTTTTCCATCCTTCTTTCAGATAATGTACTGCCTTCCACAAAATTACAGCTTTTCTCAATGGAGCCGGTAAGAATAGTTTTCCTGCAAAGTGGAAACAAACTTTCCTAACCAGCTTTTCCTGATAAGCATCATTTAACTGTCTTCCCGAATTCATAAATACTTCATCCGGAATTTCTAAGGACGTATATTGGAATTTTCTTAAGGCCAGAATCAGCGGCTCTCTTTTCCCCACAAAGCAAACGCAGGCATCGGCCGTCCTTCTGTAAACCTTTGCCTGCGAGACATATTCCAGCGTATTCAAATAATACAGTAATGCATCAGCCTCTTTACAGGACATTTGTTTCTGTACCATATGAATACGGATTCTACCCGGAATTTCATGCTTTATAATAAACTTCAATCACACTTCCTCTGTTTCGGAATCTGCATCATCTGCAACAGCATCTTCCTGCACAGCAGCCTCTTCCTCTGCTGCACGCTTCTCATTCACCTGCTTTGCTTCTGCCAGAATATCTTCTGCATTTTCCTGAACAGATTCCACCGTTTTCATAATACAATCCTTTGCTCTAAGAACAGCGGCTGTTCCTTCCACATATACTTTTTTCACATCTTTACTGCATAAGATTTTAATTCCCGCTGTACCAAATAATACCCCTCCTGCAAATAATGCAAGATTTTTAAATTTTAAAATATTCATGTGTGTCCTCCATTTCTGTCTTCTTTGACTTCTTATTTGTGATGCTTTCCGGTATAGAATAACATAACAAGGCAACCAATCATTGCCCATGCCCAAAATTTATGCTGCTTCATTCTATCACCTCTTCTCTGGCTTTTTCATTATATTTCCGTATATATGTCAGGTCAAAGCCTTTCTTTTTTAATGAAATATTTTCTCGATAACAATATGCTTTATGTTCTCAGGCTCAATGTTCTTACTTTTCCTTCTCCATATATACTCTCAATTTATTGATACTTTCCTCCGATAAAACATGTTCCAACATACAAGCCTCTTTCTCTGCCTGCTGTTGTTCAATTCCTGCTTCCAACAGGATTTTCTGAAAAAAAAGATGTCGATTCAATATCTTATTTGCCAGTTCTGTTCCTTTTAATGTCAGACAGAGATTTCCGTGTGTTTTTTGTTCCACATATCCTTTTTCTTCCAATGCATTAATTGCTACTGTGACGCTTGGTTTTGAACATCCCATTATTTCAGCAATCTGGATATTACGAACTTCCATCTGTTGTTTCTGCAGTAAAAAAATAGTTTTCAGATAATCTTCCATGGATTGACCTAACTGCATAATAAATCTTTTTCTTTCTGAAACTTCTTCCTGATACTGGATTTCATACATCTTGTTTCTGCTTATTGCTCCTATATCTTCCAGAGTACTAATCATTCGATAAACGGTTGCAATTCCAATTGTAGGATCACGTTTTATCGCTTTGTAGTAGATATCTTTACAGCAAGTACATTGTCCCTCCAAAATGATATCCAAAAGTATTTTTCTCTGTTTGGTAATCCGACCGCCTTTCTCTCTTAATTCACAGAAAATATTCTCCTTTGTCATTTCTGTTCTGGCAAAATCCCAAGATTTATTTTCCCAACAACCGCCCACAGACGCCACCTCTTTTCTTGTGATTTATGAACAGAAAGCCCACACTCTTTATTAAGGTGCAGGCTTTCTGAATATTTTTCTATGCGTGCAAACGGTACTCTGCATTGAATGCTTTTTCCTTTTTTTGCACCAGTACAATTAATATTGCTGCAAATACAGCCACTGCAATCAAGCCCGGAGCAAATCCTGCTCCAAGTGTTCCTGTTGTCACAAGTGTACCAATCTGATATACAAAAAACGCCACTGTATATCCGGCACATAATTGTAAGGCAATTCCACCCCACAGCCATTTTTTATCCTGCATTTCAGAATTCATAGCGCCAAGAGCTGCAAAGCAAGGCGGCGTAAAAAGATTAAACATCAGATAGGCAAGGGCTGCTACTTTGGTAAGCCCCATAACTGTTGCCACTTCATTCGCCCCGCCAACCAGCGCCAATTCATCCGTATCAATAAAGTTGGTCAGTCCATAGACAACAGCCAGTGTACCAACTACGTTTTCTTTTGCAATAAAACCTGTAATAGCTGCCGCTGCAAGCTGCCATACGCCAAATCCAAGAGGAACTAAAAGCACTGCAAACGGAGAGGCAATGGATGCCAGAATGGAAGTATGCTCCATTCCTTCTTCTACTACCTCAAACTGCCAGTTAAAGCTCTGCATAATCTGTACAACGGTGTTACATACTAAAATAATAGTTCCGGCTTTCACAATATAGGCTTTACCACGAGCAAGCATGGAAAGCGTGGCACGTTTCAGGCTCGGAATTTTATACTCCGGAAGTTCAATGATAAAGAAAGATTTACGGAATTTATATCCTGTAATTTTCTTCACTAATAATGCTCCTAAGAAGATCAATACAACCCCAACAAGATACATGGTTGGTCCGACCCAGGAAGCATCTGCAAAGAACGCTCCGGCAAACAATGCAATCACCGGCAGCTTTGCACCACAAGGCATAAAAGGCGTCAGCATGGCTGTTGCTCTTCTTTCCCTTTCATTACGAATAGTACGGCAGGCCATAATACCCGGAATTGCACATCCCGTTCCAATAACCATGGGAATCACTGACTTTCCGGAAAGTCCTACCCTCTTAAAAATCGGGTCTAACACAACGGTAGCACGAGCCATATATCCGCAGTCTTCCAAGAGGGCAATGAGAAAATACATTACCATTACCAGCGGCAGGAAACCTACTACAGCACCTACGCCGCCGATGATACCATCCACCAGCAGTGCCTGCAGAAATGGATTTGCCCCTTCCACCAGACCGGCAACCCAGCCCTGGAATGCCTCTATCCAGCCAACCAGCCAGTTCGCAAGCCACGTTCCCACTGTTGACTGAGAGATGTAAAATACAGCGAACATGATTGCCGCAAAAATTGGGATTCCTACAAATTTGTTTGTAAGCACCTGATCAATGCTGTCCTGTTTGTTTTTCTCTCTTGTGAAAACTTTTCTCTTCTCTACAGCTTCTACAATTTCATTTACAAATGTAAATCGTTTTCTGTCTGCCGCCTCAACCTGTGCTTTATCCTGCAGATTAATATCTGCCTGCACATAAGGAGCTTTCTGTACACAGCCTTTTAATGCAGCAGCCTGATTTACCACTTCCTTTAACCCTTCATGTCCCGAAGCGGTTGAGACAGTTTGAATGACTGGACAACCTAATTTCTCTGCCAATTTCTTTACATTGATTTCTGTTTTTTTCTTTTCTGTAAGATCACTTTTATTCAGGGCAACTACCACTGGAATCCCAAGTTCCAGAAGCTGGGTTGTAAAAAACAAACTCCTGCTCAGGTTTGTGGCATCCACAATATTGATGATCGCATCCGGATTTTCGTGTTTTACATAACTGCTAGTAATGCTCTCTTCAGACGTAAACGGAGACATTGAATAAGCACCCGGCAGATCCACCGCTACTAATTCTTCTGAACCGTCAAAATATCCCTTTTTGATCAGGCCCTCTTTTTTCTCCACTGTAACGCCAGCCCAATTCCCCACACGCTCGTTCCTTCCTGTAAGCGCATTATACATGGTTGTTTTCCCACTATTAGGATTTCCCGTTAACGCAATCCTCATGTTCAAACTCCTCCTTCAACCTTTGGTTAGTTTTATCTAACCATTTCTTTTAAAAAAAAGTGACTGTAATCACTATTTTTTTATATTGATATAGCTTGTGCTAAATCAGTATCAATATTGTATCTTCCATCTTTAATAGACACTACGCATCCACCTTTTCGATGTGCAATGACAGTGATAGGTTCACCACTGTAACATCCTAATGAAAATAGAAATTCATTTAATTCTTCGTCATCTGTCAATATAGCTTTTACAATATATTCTTTCCCTTCTTTTGCTTCTGATAGATTCATAAACATCTCGCCCCTATCCCTTCCATACTTGAAGTATTTCTATGAGTTATATATTTATTACTTTAGTTAGTCTAATTTAATTGTCTTTTTTTGTCAATAGACTTAATGATTTTTATTATCATTAGCTAAAACTTTCTAAAATTCTGATTCCAACTCAGATAAAATATCATCTCCCTTTACGCTTGCGTCATAAATCCAACTACTGTTTTTTTCTCCGTATGGAATATTCCTTGTCCCAATATAATCAGATTCTTCATATTCTTTAAAGAGCAAATAAATACTTCCGTTCATATTTGCATACAACGGTTCCCCATCTGTACGAACAGCAGTTTCGCATTCATTTTTTATAAACGCTGCTAAATCCTTCGCTGTTTCTTCTATTCTGTCTCGATATACTACAACAGCATAAACAGGATTTCGCTGCGCACTTTTATAATAATAATCCTGATAATATAATACACATTCCTCCCCATTTGTGAAAAAAGTATCCCATTCCTGCTTCAGCCTTGAGGATGTAACCATAAAGCAAAAATCTTCATCAAGTGCATTTTCTCCACTGTCATCCACTCCATAGACGGTTACAGTAATATCCTCATACTCAGGGGAAATGAATTGTGGATTACCGTCATCATCTCCCATATATTGGAATTTTGCATGATATACTTTCGATAAACTCTCTGCATATTTTTCAACTGTCCACTCAAACCTTCTTCTTGAAAATATATTTACCGGTTCAGCATAATAGTATTCACTTTTAGAACCTGTAGAAAACCCAACTCTGTAGTTTCCATCTGCCAAAGTGGTTTCCCAAGTATCATCTATGAGTGCATAGACAAAATTAGCTGATAAAAAGGTCAAAATTCCGACCACACAGTAGGAAATAAAAATTATTGACGAAAACTTATTGATTTCGTATGCAATGTTTATTTTTTTCCAGAGATTCCATCCAATCAGGAACAGTGGGAGGAACCAGAGCAATGCGATATATAGGCTGTTCACCCAATTTCGGTATTCTAATTGGTTATTTTTTGCTCTAATCCACATAAAGATACACCACCTAACATTTCTTCTCAGAACACCACCGTAATCTGCAAGGATTTTTCATCCCTTGTTTCCGCAAGGATTTTCCCTTTATGAGACTCTACTGTAGCTGCTGCAATAGAAAGTCCTAAACCATATCCGCCGGTCTGGGAATTTCTGGACTCATCTGTACGGTAAAAACGGTCAAATAAATGAGATATCTGTTCTTTTGAAATATATTCTGTTGTATTAAAAACAGACAGGCAGATGCGATTCTTTCTCTTTTCTAAAGTAACAGAAATCTGCCCCTTTTCATTGGTGTATTTTACTGCATTGTCAAGGAGAATGGTTATGAGACCCCGGATTGCTTTTTCATCCCCCTTCATGGATATCATTGGTTCAATGGCGCTGGTTAAGCCTTTTTCCTGTACCTTTGCCGGAGCCTGAAAGGTGTGGCATACTTCTTCCACCATATCGGACAGAGGAAACTCTACTTTCATATTGTTGTTCTGTCCCTCTTCCATGCGGGAAAGCATGACAAGGGTATTGGTCAGGTCTGCAAGCCGTTTTGTCTGTCCCTGGATATCTTGAAGCCATTCGTTTTCTCCAAAATCCATTTCCAAAACCTCTGTATCAGCTTCAATAATGGTCAATGGAGTCTTTAATTCATGCCCTGCATCGGTAATAAAACGCTTCTGTTTCTCATAATTATCAGAGAATGGCTTTACAATACGGGCAGATAAATAAACCATTAAAATAAACACAGATAAAAGACCAATACTTGAAACACCAAACGTTGTAAGCAAAAAATTTCGGAAATTGTCCAGCTGCCGCCTGCAATCCAGAAAAATAATACGCACCTCCCCATTAGAAGAGCATCTCCAATACCGGTAATTCTCCAGAAATCCCTGTTCGCTTTTCTTTTCCCAAACTTCTGAAGCATATTCTATTGCCTGGGTTGTATCAATGGCCACAATCTTTGAAGTATCTGTTAAAATAATATCCCCGTTTTCATCAAGCAGGACAGAAAAATATCTGGATTCGTAAGGAACTTCCGGTGACATTCCGGGTCTGTCATCTTTTCTGTTTCCTGGGAATTTTTGCGGAAATTTCCCGGCATTTTCCTCCAGAATTTCAAGTACCCAATCAGCATCTGCCACGATTTTCCTGTAATTTAAAATGCCTACGATTCCTCCAATCACAAAAAGAACGAAAAAAAGTGAAGCCATAGATGCAGCAATTAATTTGATACGAAGTTTTTTTATCATGGTAATTCCTCCAGAGAATATCCAGCATTTCTTGTAGCTTTAATCTGAATATCTGCGTGAATCGCAGATAGCTTTTTTCTCAAATAGGAAATGTAAACCCATACCACATTGATTTCTGCTTCACTGTCATATCCCCATATTTTTTCCAGGAAACGTTCTGAGGAAATTAATTGATGAGGATTGCACATTAAAAGCTCTAACATTTGAAATTCTTTATTGGCAAGCCGGAAGCTTCCTTTTGCAGTAGAAAGTTCAAAAGTAGCCCGGTCCAATGTCACATTTCCCATAGTCAGTTTGGAATTTGTCTGCACAGCCTGTGTCCGTGTGATAGCACGTATTCTTGCCAGCAATTCCTTTGAATGAAATGGTTTTGCCAGATAATCATTGGCTCCTGCATCCAATCCTTCCACCTTATCATCCACTTCTGACTTTGCTGTCAGTAGAAGAATCGGTATCAAATTTCCCTTTTCCCGGACTTTTCTTAATACGGTAAGTCCATCTACCTTTGGCATCATAATATCTAAGATAACTCCATCATAATTATCCATTTCCAGATAATCCAATGCACTTTGACCATCATAAACCGCATCTACCGAATAGTTATTTCTTTCCAAAATCGCCACCAGAGCCTTTGATAACGCTTTTTCATCTTCAGCCAACAGTAAACGCATGATACAAGCCTCCCTTTTTCTTTTCTCTTTTTTTATAAGAATACGCGCATAACCTTAATTATACTTAAAACATCCTCACTTTTGTTCTAAAACCTTCTCAATCTCTTCCACTGTTTCTGCAATTTCTCCGGCTCCTGCCTGCAGCAGTTCCGCTTTTGTTCCGTATCCATAAGTAACACCAATACAGGCAATTCCCACCTGTTTTGCCCCCTCTGCATCATGGCTCCTATCCCCAATCATCACAACTCTTTCCTTTTTCTTTTCATAGCCAAGTTTCCTTAAAACCTGCTCTATTACTTCCGCTTTTGTCATTTTGGGCTGATTGATATCACTGCCCAGGATTACATCAAAATAAGAATCCAGATGAAAATGTTCCAGCACAATATGCACCATAGAATCTGGCTTGGAAGAGGCAACACCCAGCGTATATCCCTTCTCTTTCAAATTATTTAACAGCCTTTCAATACCCTCATATGGATGGTTTTCAAAAATCCCGGTTACTGTGTAGCGCTCCCGGTAATATTTCACTGCCTGTTCGGCCTCTGCTTCGCTCCATCCACCAAAAGCCATAAACTGCTTTAAAAGCGGCGGCCCGATAAAAACTTTCAAGGTTTCTAAATCCTGTCCCAGTTCTCCCTTTCCCATCTTTTGCAAGGCATATTGAACCGATTTCGTAATGCCCTCTCCGGAAGCAGTCAAAGTTCCATCCAGATCAAATAATAAAACATCATAATTTCTCATTTTTTCTCTCCTTTTCTTTTGATAAAGTCAAAATCCTATAGTTTTTTCTCAATTTATTAGAAGATTTTCCTGATATTTTCTTCTATAATCCTCTATACAACATGTGATTCATAATATAGGGAGGATTTTATATGCAAACTTCATATGCAGCGGGCAGCTCTTCTTTTTCTAAAAATCTCCTTCGCCTTGCTGTTCCTATTGTATTACAAAATCTGGTTACCACAGCCGTAAGTTCTGCAGATGTGATTATGCTTGGCTTTGTCAGCCAGGATGCCCTGGCAGCCGGTTCCCTGGCAAGTCAGATTATGTTTATTCTAAACCTGGTTTACTCTGGAATCTCCTCCGGAGTTATTATGCTGGCGGCCCAGTATTGGGGCAAACAGGATACTCTTACCATTGAACGGATTATGGGAATCGGTATGCGGATTTCTATCCTGATTTCCACTGTTTTCTTTATTCTGGCATGTTTTTTTCCATCCTTGCTCATGCTGATTTTCACCAATGATAAGGAGCTTATTGCCACAGGAATTCCTTACCTTCGTATTGTAAGTTTTTCCTATTTATTTATGAGTATTTCCCAGGTTTACCTGTGTACCATGCGCACCATTGAGCGTGTAATTTTTGCCACTGCTGCCAATGCATCTGCTCTACTTTTAAACATTTTCCTCAATGCAGTATTTATTTTTGGTCTTTTGGGAGCGCCTAAAATGGGAATTGCAGGAGTTGCTCTTGCTACTACCATTGCCAGAGGCATTGAGTTTGGAATCTGTATGCTGGATGCCCTTCACTTTAAAGTGATTCGGTTCCGTCCTGCTGCCATTTTTGAACGAAACAAGGTTTTATTTGCAGATTTTATGAAATATTCTCTTCCGGCTTTTGGCAATGAAGTCTCCTGGGGACTGGCATTCTCTATGTATTCTGTCATTATGGGACATCTGGGAAGTGATATGGTAGCAGCTAATGCGGTGGTTGTAGTTGCCCGGAATTTAGGTACGGTAGCCTGCTTTGGTATTGCTAACGCAGGGGCAATTCTCCTTGGAAAATCCATTGGCGCAGGCCGTATGGATACTGTAAAATCCGATGCTTCTAAGTTCTGTCGGATAACCTTTGTAAGCGGTATCGTAGGAGGTGTTTTCATTTTCCTGCTGCGTCCTTTGTTCCTGAATATGGCAGATTTGACGCCCACTGCTCAGGGATATTTAAACATTATGCTGTTCATTAACATGTATTATGTCCTGGGACAGGCTATGAATACAGCAGTCATCTGCGGCGTTTTCCGCTCTGGCGGTGATTCCAAATGGGGCTTTATCTGTGATACTATCGACATGTGGGTGTACGCAGTTCCCATGGGATTTCTTACAGCCTTTCTTCTGAAACTGCCGCCTATGTGGGTATACTTTATTATCTGCACCGACGAATTTGTGAAAATACCTTTTGTGTATAAGCATTACAAAAGCTACAAATGGATTAAGAACATCACCAGGGAATTTTAAACCCCTGGTGTTTTCTTTTCCCTCTGAAGAAACACCAGATTTTCCTCAGAAGAACAGTCCGGTTCATAGACAAAATCAAGCCCCTGAAAAGCTTTGATATCTTCCACATTTTCTATCTGATTCTCTGCCATCCAGCGTACCATCTCTCCCCTTGCCATCTTTGCCAGGGTTCCCTTTACCTTAATTTTTCCATCTTTTCGTTCTCCGAAAATGCAATCTATCCACTGTATGTTTTCTTCTTTGTAAGCCTCAACTGCCTTACTGTATTCTTTGGAAGCCAGGTTCACAATCACAGATTCATCCCGGACTAATTCCTCATAAATCCGCTTTTCCCAGAACGCATATAAGTCTTTCCCCCTGGTTGTTTCCATCCTGCTCTGCATCTCCAGACGGTAGGGAATAACCCCGTCACTTGGTTTTAAAACACCATAAAATCCAGACAAAATCCGCAGATGTTCTGTTACATACTTCCACTGTTCTGTCGTAAAAATCTGCGGCGCCATATATTGATACTGAATCCCTTCATATGCTAAAAGTGCCGGTGTTACCTGTCTTGTTAAATCCAGTTCCAAAAGCTCTTCCATATTCTTTCTCACCAGTTTTTCGCTGCATTTCCAAAGGCTCTGAAGGCTCTTAAAATCCATAGTCTGAAGGCTCTTTCGAAGTTCTTTAGCTTCTTCCAGAAAAACGGGTGTTGTCACTTCAAAGGGATGGTCTTCCTGTATATTCATTTTTTTCGCGGGTGATATGATGATCTTCATAAGTTTTTTCCTCCTCCATAAATTGTACCATTTTTCCCAATACACAGGCAATACACAACAATAAAAATCTCTAATGCAGGACACCTTGGAATGTGGTATGATGAAAATAGAATAGTCAGAAGATAAAGGAGAATTTTTGTTATGATTCAAGCAATGATTTTTGATATGGATGGTGTTTTGTTCGATACAGAACGAATTTTAAAAGAAGGCTGGATGGACACCGCAGAAAAAATGGGATTTTCTCTGGGAGAAGAAAAACTCCGTCAGATGCGGGGCGGCTCTGCTGCCTGGGGCACTGCGCTCTTTGAAAAATGGTTTGGGGGCAGAATCAATTATATGGAAGCCCGTGCCATGCGCTCCCGGTATCTGGAAAACTACCTGGCTCACCATCCTCTTCCTGAAAAAAAGGGATTAAAAGAAATTCTGCAGTATTTACAGCAGAAGAACCTTCCTGTTGCTATTGCTACTTCTACAGAGCGTGAGCGTGCTGCAAGCTACTGGGAAATGTCAGCCATTACCGGTTTCATCACAGCTTCTGTCTGCGGTGATGAGGTCACAAACAGCAAACCAGATCCGGAAATCTTTCTCACAGCAGCCAAAAAACTGAATGTTCCCATAGAACATTGTATGGTTGTGGAAGACAGCATGAACGGTTTAAAAGCAGCTAGAGCAGCCGGGGCTTACTCCTGTATGATACCGGATCTCACCCCCTATAGTGAAGAATTTAAGCCATTTTGCGATTATGTTCTTAAGGATTTAACTGCTCTGATTCCACTTCTGGAAGACCTGATGGGATGCAGCAGGCTCCCTTACTGATGTTTGTTGCCCTGTCTTTTTTGTGAAATACTTCGGGCCATAATAGTCCGAAGTATTTCACAAAAAATTTAGATTTTCAAGATTGTAGCCCACATTTTCTGATGATATAATGAAAATCAGAAGGAGGCTGCTTTCATGTTAAAAATGATGATCCGCATGGATGATGATAAGATTACGACAGAGAAAAAATACCATTTGGACGGTATTTACAGTACAATCAATAATACATTCCTTACGATGGGACTTCTTCGTATTGAGGATGGTTCTGGTGCGTTGGTATATCGTGACTGTGGACGCACAAGGGATTTCAGCCTGTTTGGGAAAATAGTCAATACTTTAAAAAAGCAGGCTTGGTTTATGGATAATGTAGCCGTCTGGCGTTTATATGACAGTGACGATTCTGATAGCCCCGAAGATTTTAACGAAGAAGATCTGCTGACCCATTACAGAAAAAAACAGGCTATGAGGGTTTAACCTTTTGGAAAGAAAATATTTTAAGGCACTAAATTTTGATTTAGATACACATCAGTTACAAGAACACTATCCGGGAGCCAACTATCGGCAGGCATACGATGATTTACGTCGATTTTTTAAGAAACACCAATTTTCACACCGGCAAGGCTCCGGGTACATATCCAAGGATAAGCTGACCACAGCAGATATCTATGACCTGATGGATGATTTGAGCCAGCAACTTCCATGGATTGGTGTCTGTGTCAGTAAAATTGATGTCACTAATGTAGGACGGCAGCACGATTTGACAGAACTGTTAAAGTCATCAGAGGACATTGTAATCGACGATTCCCTTCTGATTGCTCCACCTAAAGAACTAACCGAATAAGAATACATACCAAGCAGGACATGACAAGTGTCCTGCTTCTTTTGTGCCTTCGAACCACCATGCTATGAAGCTCAGGTATCTTCTCTTTTTGATTCTCTTCTTCTATTTCCATCCAATATCTTTTATGTACTTCTTTTATCTCTTGGCATTGTGGCATGAAGTTTCCATATTCTGCTTTGCAAGCTCCATGATTTCATTATATTTATTCATAATATAGCCAAAATTTTTCCTCTTGTGAGGCAGAGTACAATGACTGCAATCTTTTACCCCATTTTCTGTATACTTATAATTCCCCCCACATTTACTTCCCAGCGCATACAGGGGACAATAACAAAAAAGGCAATTAAAATTTTCCGTATCTTTTGTCTCATGACAAGGGAAAAATTCACACTCCTTATGAGAATAAAAGGAAAAGTGTTTTCCCTCCCAGTAAGGTTTTTCCTGTTCTTTTTTTATTTCTTTCTTTGTGTTTTCTGCTTCCATATCCATTGCTCCTTTCTATTTTCCCAAAACTTTCATTAGTTTTTCCGGTCTATATATCGATCTGGTATCAAAAAATTCTTCCAGTAAATTCAGGTTTTCATCGGAATGTTCAATTTCTCTGGCATAGGTGTAGGCTACTTCTACCAAATCCTGAAACTCCAGTTTTCTTCCTTGAAACAGCCATCGGTCCATGGCTAACTCCTCTATCCACAGAACGCTGAACACTGCCAAAACTGCCTTTGTATAAATCATATCATCATAAACTGAACCACAAAAATAAGTGTATAGAAAAAACAATAAAAGCTGTTCTTTATAAATTTCCCACTGCTGTTTTTGCTCTTCTGTTCCTTGCATCTGCCTGCAAAATTCCTGCCTGATTTGCTGATAATGCCCTTCATCCTGTGCATATAATTGCTGTTCCAAACGCTCCAAAATCCTTGGCCATTCTTCTTTTAATACTTCTAGTTTCTGCAAATCCTTCAGCATCTTTTTCCGAATCTCCAGGAATTCTGTTTCCGTTTTTTCCTTCTCTATTGTCTGACTTCTTCCCAGAAAATCTTGGATTTCCGCCTCCAGATCCAATTCCAACAAAGTTCCATGATCCAATGCTTTCTGTGCAAGATCGGCTGTGTTTAAAATCAGCGCCATCCTGGTAGCAATACTTAGTTTCCGATTCTGCAAAATACCGAACAAAACTTCCCTGGCTTCTTCCAGAAAATGAACCGGTTCCTTTTGTCCCAGTATCATCTCAGCCGCCACCGGACAAGATAATGACAGAGAAAATTCCCGAACTTCTTCAAATTCTTCTACATGTCTTGGATACAGACGACAAGTATCGCACAAACTCTCTGCTCCCAGTTTCCTGTATAAGTCGCAAAGATTTTCTTTATTCAAAAAAGCACATCGTCTATTGTATTGATGAAAAACTCCCTCCTCCCAGTCAATGGATTTTTGCAGGCGGATGCCAAATTCTCCCTGTACATGGTTGTATTTTTCCAGGGATTTTTCGTCAATCACGATTTGCCAGCCCGCACAGCAGGTTGCAGGACAACGGTCTGCTATGCAGGTAAAATTGTCATAATATTGTGGTTTTCTATAATACATGGGATTCTATTCCTTATTTTTTATATTCCACCAATATTATAAACGCATTAGGCAATTTGGGCAATCGCTTTCTCTATGGAATCTGTAAGTTTTTCAAAAGAAACATGGTTTACCTTTTCCAACAACTGAACTTCTTTTTTATCAAATACCTCTTCTCCTCTATATGCACCACAAATCCCGCAAGCCATAGCTCCGATGGTATCTGTATCCCCACCTATGTTTGCAGCATATCTGGCACATAGATTAGGATCTCCCTTCGACAACTGTACTAGTGCCAACGCACTTGGAATACTCTCAGATGCAGCCAAACCTGTTCCAATAAAATCATAAATCCTTTGGAGAATTCCCTCTGTTTCCTTTGACTCTTTTGCTATTTTAATTGCCATTTCTATCCGCCTTGAAACCGAGGCAGAACAAATTTCATGTCCTCTTTTTTCTCCCAATCTCGCTGCCTCTATGCTATAACAAAGTATTGTTTCCAAATTTTTTTCTCCTTCTGCAGCTTTTGATACTGCTGCCGCAATAGCCGCTGCTCCAGCAATAGCACAGTTCGTATTATGAGTAGGCATGCACAGCTGCTCTACCTGTTCCACCAGTTCTTCCTTAGGTTTTCCTGCATATACAAGCCCCACTGGAAGAACTTTCATTGCCCCTCCATTTGTGCTACCTTTTTTTCCGGTTATTTCAATAGGAACTCCTTCTTTCAAAAGTTGAAAAGCTGCTGCTGTACTGGGACCTATGACTTGTTTGCTTTTTGTTTCCGCTTGTACCCACTTCTGCAATTTTTTTACAAAAACCCAAGGATCTACTTTGCCACCATTTTCTTCTAGCATTTCTATTACCAAAATCATATTTTCCGTATCATCTGTCACCTCTCCAGCCGCAAATTCCTTGGAAATTTCATGTTCTGGATGACCTGGTAAAAATTCCTCCACATGGCCATATACACGCTTAATCTTTTCCGGTGTCCACATCTCTGCTGGCATCCCAAAAGCATCACCATAGGCTGCGCCAATCAAAGCACCTTTCATTCTTTTCCGATCAATCAAGTTCATGTTCTACCTCCTGCCAAGTTGGTGAAAATCTAGCCCCCATACCTGTACAGGTATATGCTGCACAAGTCGTAGCAAATTCCATCGATGCTTTCAATCCTTTCTTTTTCAAGCAATAGCTAAACAAAAAACTTCCCATATAAGAATCTCCTGCTCCTGTAGTATCAACTACCTGTATTTTTTTGCTGGGAATCGTGATTTTTCTATCGCTCTTATCAAAAGCAACAGAGCCTTTGCTGCCCTGTGTAAACAAAAAAATCCCTTTGCAATAAGGCCGTAATATCTGGACACATGCTTCCAAGTCTTGCGTTCCTGTCAATGCATATAAACCCTCTGCACACGGAGCAAAAATATCCACATAGGCAAGAGCATCTAGGATTTCCTGTTTTGAAAATCCTAATCCTTCCATGGTTTCCAATCCTACCTGCATATTAAAAGCAGTTGTAACACCTGCTTTTTTTGCAGCTATAAGTCCCGCTAGGGCTGGCTCTTTCGGAAGCAAATCTGTGTAATAAACTTCACAATTTTCAATTTCCTCCTGTGGAATCTCCTCTTGTTTCAACGCTCCAAAAGCATCTCCCATATTCAGCATAATAAATTTCGCACCAGTTCTATCCACAACAATCTCTGTATGCAAGGTAACTTTACCTGGTTTTATTTTCATATGCTCTATATCAATTTTTTCCTGTCTGAGGCTTTCCAGCACACATTGTCCCAATTTATCATCACCCACAGCACCTGTATAACCACAAGCAGCTCCCAATCTGGCCATTTGCACCATCACATTGGTGCCACTTCCTCCCGGTTGATGTTCCGTGCTCTCTACCATACAAAAACCATCTTCTTTTGGCAAAGTATCCACTTTCATAAGTACATCCATTGCCAGTGTCCCAATTCCCCAAACTTGTTTTTTCATAATATTTTTCTCCTTTCATTTCATAGCGCAAAAGGGAACGCCTTCTTTGGCATCCCCTTTCCCTGCTGCGCAATTCTCTGCAAGAGAATGCTGTCTTACTTTATGATACTACAATTTTACGACATTTCATATGACTTCCTTTGGCTGTTGAAATGCCAATACTTCCTTTCCAGTAAATGTGTTCCTGATCTTCTACAGATACTTTCTTTTCTCCATTTATCTCTGCTTCGATTTTATTCCCGAAAACTTGAATCTGAATCTGGTATTCTTCTCCTGGCTTCCATGGATAATCTACAACGCTTAGAACCTCATACCCATTATCATTTTTTAAAATTCCAAACTGTCCGTTTGGCAATAAACCAGCTGCATAAGAGCGAATTGCACCCTGGACTCTGGCATTTACAAAATGATGTTCTCCGGTAAGAGGCGTTACAAAAAACTCTGCTTTGTAGTCCTCCCAGTCATGCCGTCCTGTATACATTTCTCCAAAATCAGAACAAGACAAATGTAAACATCCATCTTCCAGATAAGACAGACCTTTCAGCTTTGTACATTGGCTAATTTCTCTGTGCAAACCAGTCCATACTTCTTCCTTTTCCTTCTGAAATTCTATTGTATAATCTGCCTTTCCTTCTGCATACAAATCATCGATCATACCTACAAAGTCAAATACTTGCGTATGTGTTCCTTCTACATGAAAACAAAAACCGATTTCATCTATACAGCCTGCCTCCAAAGCTGGAATCTCATAAACCAAATCTTCCCATTTTCCTTTTTCTAGCTTTCTTTTTTCGCTATAATACTTCTTCCCAGTATGTGCCTCCCTTGCATAAAGGCTTACCTGTGCCTGCTGTCCATATACAGGCAAAAATGCGCTGCCATGAATTCTTTGTCCAGGATACACTAAAGGAGAAAAACTAGGGTCATAACGGCTATCATGAAGCTCATCAGGAGTATAATACGTCTTTTTATACACGTAAATATTTTCCCCTGGCTCTACTGGTTTTGCTACAAATTTCAAACTTCTGTTTCCCGACGCAGCTGTTTCTTCTGTGTTAAGAACTTCACACTCTCTTATGGCTGCAGCACGCTCATCCAGCCCTTCCACACGAATCCGAATCGCATGTGTGGAACCAGGATATTCAAAATGACAACTATCTATCCGTTTCTGTGCTAATGTTTTCCATGGTTCCGGCATCTCTTCCCCTGCCACTTCATATGCCAATTTTGCAATATACAAAGCACCAAAAGGAATATCCATAATATTAAGAGAACCAACCACGCTAGAACATGCAAGAAAATCATGAATTGGTTTTCTCCATTTATTATCATCAATTCCCTCCAGGCCATTGCGAACTCCCATAATCGTGGCAACATTTCCCACATTACAATCTGTATCCCAACCACACATATTACAAATATTCAGGGTATCGGAAAAATCTCCTTCTCCATACAACAGTGCCAAAATCATCACTGCTATATTGGGAATAATGTGGCAGTTTCCGGGATATTTATCATATCCAAAGTGCTCAAAAATATATTGAAATCCTCTACGCCACCCTTCTTCTTTGTGTTCATGATAAAACGCAATCACTGCTTTTACTACTCTCGCATATTTACAATCTTGAGGAATATAAGAAAGAGCCTTTTCTATTATTTTTTCTATGTTTTTTTCTACAAAGGCATAGCTAATGCAAACAGCTACAAAAATTCCTCCATAAATCCCGTTTCCATCATGGGTCACACTGGCTGCTTCCTTGGCAAATTTTGCTGCCAAATCAGGATTTCCGGGAGTTACAAGCCCCCAAGTATCAATAAAAATTTGTCCCCCAATCTGTTCTGCAGTAGCACTTCCATTTTGTTCAATACTGCCACTTCTAGGTGCAGGAATTCCATTTCTCAAATTTAGATAGGCTGTATGTTCTGTAGAAATCCCGTATCCACCCCACCAGAAAAAGCCATGTTCAAAAGGTGCATAATTTAACAACGCTTCTGCAACATCCTGTGCCTGTAAGTCAAATCCATGCCGTCCATCCTCCAAAGCTTTCAAGAAAAACAGAGGACCATTGCTGTCGTCATCAGCTGCAAATTCCCGATAGTCCACAGGATAATCTGTCAGTTCTCCATAAATATTTTTGATTTTTTCATATGTCCAACCTTCAATAGGCGCACCTAAACGAATGCCAATAATTTTAGCTAACCAACCTGCATAAATTCCCTCAATATATTCTGTTTTCATAGCGCTCCTCCTGTTATCCTTTCACACTTCCACTTGTCATTCCTTCAATGAATTTTCTGCTAAAGAACAAATATAAAATAACAACTGGTGCAATGGTAATCACACTTGCGGTATAAATCCTTGCCATGTTAGATCCATACTCACCAGTAAACTTTACAAAACTGGTAGCTACCAGTTTCAATGGTTCAGATGTAATAAAGGTATTTGACCACAAAAATTCGTTCCATACATTTACAAAAACAAGAATGGCAATGGTTAAAAACATAGGTTTTGCAATCGGTAGAGTAATTCTAAGAAAACTCTGCAGTTCATTACATCCGTCAATTTTTGCCGCTTCCTCCAATTCTCTCGGTATTCCAGTTAAAAAAGTCCGAAGTAAAAGCATGTTAAATGGAATCTGCATAGCAGTATACACAATCATCAAACTCCACCTAGTATCTATTAACCCCATCTTGTTCATAACAAAATAATCTGGAACAATATACAGGAAATTAGGAAGAGAAATTGCCACAAAAAAGTAAGCTGTAAAAAATCCTCGCAGTTTAAAATTCAATTTACAAATTGCATAAGCGCCAAGTCCAACTACTACCAATACAACTGCTATGACTACAAAAGCTGTAAATAAACTGTTAAAATAAGCAGTTGCATACCCACCAATGTTCCATGTCTCCGAAAAATTGTTAAAGATCCATCCTTTTGGCAATCCAAGAGGCATGGACTTTACTTCTCTATCCGTTCTAAATGAATTTAATAGCACCTGAATTAGAGGAACTGATGCAAACAATGCCATGAATATAAGAAAAATCATGGAAATTGTTTTTGCAATATAAGTCTTAGGTCCTCTCTTAACACTATGATTCATCTTCCATTCCTCCTTTTTTGCTTGCATATTTCTGAATAAAATACAAGATAATACAAATACCACTTTGGATAACACAAAGGGCGTTCGCATAGCCTGCACGATATTTTACAAATGCATTTTTATAAATATATGTTGACATGATTTCTGTTGCATTTGCCGGTCCCCCGTTGGTCATAATATATACATAATCAAAGGTCAAGAATGACCACATAATTGTCATAATCAATACAAACGCTATGGTCTGGCGAATCCCTGGAATGGATACATGAATCAACTCCTGAAAACGATTTGCCCCGTCTACTCTGGCAGCTTCATAGAGAGTTGGATCTACTTGTTGTAAGGCTCCTAAAAAAAGAACCATAATAAATCCCCACCAATGCCAGTTATCTACAAACGCTACAGAAAACAGTGCAATTTTAGGATTTCCAAGCCACAAAACATCTGCCAATTTGTCTAGTCCTAGTTTGTCAAATACTGCATTTAATCCGTAATAAGGATTCATATACGCGGTCCAGATTTTTCCTGCAACTGCCGCTGAAATTACATAGGGAATAAAATAAATGGTCCGAAAAAACATCTGGCTGCGTCTTAATTGGCTCACCAAAATCGCAACAATAAACCCTAAAATTAAAGGCACCGTGATAAATATCAAAAGCCATTCTATATTATGTATAACCGATAATTTTACAATTGGATCTTTAAAAATCTCTTTAAAGTTGTCAAACCCAATAAAGGTTGCATTACCCATACCATTCCAATCAAATAGTGACATAACCAGGGTGCTTAGAGCCGGTCCTGTTACAACACATAAATGAATAATAAATGCCGGAAGAATAAATAGGTATGGGACAATATGTCTTTTTTTCGTTGTATTCATAATTCGTCTGCCCCCTGTGTTTTTCTGGAGGCTGCAGCATTTAAAATGCCACAGCCTCCCTTTTTCAATCTTTTACGGAAGAACTGGAATCGCTCCTTCTTCTCTTGCAGCATCAATATAGGATTGTGATTCTTTTAAGTAATCATCTAAGCTCAGTTGTCCTAAAAATACAGCATCTGTATTCTCATTCATGTAAACTCTCATTTCTGAAGGATAGAATGTCCAAGAACAATATCCAATCTGATTATTTGTCTGTGCATCCATTAATAAGGTATACTGATCTAATAATTTTGCATCCATACCTTCTAATCTGCCAAGATCAAACTCTTTTAAAGGATATGGCTGATAACCTGCCTCATTAATAGACTGATAATGCCGATCAAGTGATGTAAACAAGTAATTCAATACTTCTGCTGCCAAATCTGGATTTTTGGAATTTGCATTAATAGCATATCCACCGCCTGTTGCAAACGGAAGAATCGGACCGTGTTCCTTATCTTCTGGAAGCATCTCAGAGTCCCAGTTGCAATCTGGATAAGTAGCCAAAAGTTGGTTGGAAGCCCATGTTCCATTAATCATCATAGCTGCTCTTCCTTCTGCAAAAAATGCCATCATATCTTCATTGGTAATAGACTGTGAAGCATTGTCTCCAAGCCAGCCTTCTTTCCACCAATCCACCATAACCTGCAAAGAATCTTTTATTGCACTGTCTGTAAATTTACCAGTACCTTCCATAGCAGCTTTTACTGCTTCTGGTCCTCCATAGCAGCTTGTAAAAGTGGAATACAGCCAGTCTACTGCGCCCTGATAATTGGAATTACCAAAGGAAATAGGAATAATACCTGCTTCCTTAATCTTAGGCATTAATGCTTCCAATTCTTCTTTTGTTGTTGGAATTTCCCAGTTATTTTCTTCAAATACATCGGTATTATAATACATTACCATTCCTTCAAAAGCAGTTGGCAACGAATATAATTTTTCATTATAAAAGCAACTGTTATATGCCCAATCATAAAACATATCCTGCCATCCGTATTTTTCTGCGTATGGTCCCAGATCTAAAACTCGTTCTGCTTTTGCAAATTCTGCAACATCCGTAGGTCCATCTAAGTCCAAAATGTCTGGTCCACCGCCTCCGGCAACCTCTACCTGAAGACTTTGTCTATCATTATACATTTTAATCTCAATATCCACATCCGGAAACGCTTCTTTTAAAGGTTGGTCTATGTATTTTTCTCTTACCGCAACCTGACTATCATCTGCAAGATAACAAGAAATTACCAGTTTTTCCTTTTCACCGTCCTTCTTCTCCCCAGAATCTTTTCCGCCTTCTTTTTGCTCTTTTGAGCTCTCCTTTGGCTCACCTGCTCCACATGCTGCTGTTGTACATACCATTGCCCCAGCCAAACAAAGTGCCATGATTTTCTTCATGTTTTTCATACTCTTTCCTCCTACTACCTTATTGTTTTCTATTACTCAATTTGCCGCGCAAATAGAATAAACCTCTTCTCTTCTTGGAATAGAACTCTGTGCCCCTTTTCTAGTTACTGCTATGGAAGAAGCCAAGTTTGCAAATCTAATTGCTTCTTCTATAGAATATCCCTCCTGCAAGGCAGCTGCAAAAGCTCCATTAAAGCAATCCCCTGCTGCTGTTGTATCTACTGCTTTTACCTTTTTGGCAGGAAAAATTTGCTCCGTTTTATGGTTTACTAACAAGACTCCTTTTGAGCCCAAAGTTACCAGAACATGCTTGACTCCTTTTGCCAAAAGTTTTCTTGCCCCTTTCCTTATACTCTCTTCATCCATCGCCTCCATCCCTGTCAGTTTTGCCAGTTCTGTTTCGTTTGGTGTTAAAAAATCAATTTTATCCCAAATCTCTTCCGGTAATGAATCTGGTGCTGGTGCCGGATTTAAAATCGTTATTTTCCCCAATTCTTTTGCTCTTGTAAGTCCATAACACACTGCTTCTTTTGGTATTTCCATTTGAAACATAACGTAACCACAATTTTGAAACAAAACATCATGAGCCTTTAAATACTGGATATCGCAGCAACTGTTTGCTCCTGGAACCACCACAATACTGTTTGCCCCTTGTTCATCTACATAAATAACAGCTGTCCCTGTAGGTTCCTCTTCCTTCACATCCACATACTCCATACAGACATGACAATCTGTCAATTCCTGAATCTGCCTTGTGCCAAAACTATCTTTCCCAACACATCCTAACATCGTAACAGATCCGCCAAGTCTCCCTGCGGCACAAGCCTGGTTTGCTCCTTTCCCACCTGGAATATAGGAAAGATGCTTTCCCATCACCGTCTCTCCTGTTTTTGGCATTTGTTTCATATCTACTACAATGTCCATATTCAGGCTTCCTACAATCAGAATTCTTTTTCTCACATTCAGTCCCTCCTTGCTGATAGTAAAGAAAATGTTTTCCTAAACTTTTTTCTTATGCAATTATTTTATCCTCCCCTTGCCAATATGTCAATACTATATTTCTTTTTTGTCAAAAGAAAACATTTTTTTGAACTTCTTTATTATTTATTTTGCACAATTCCATTGAAGTATCCTTTATATTGACAAATTTTCTAAGATAGTTAATAATATTTTTAAAACCACAAGTAAAGTGAGGTGTTCCTTGTGACTATTAAAGAAATAGCAAATCTGGCTGGCGTTTCCATTTCCACTGTTTCTAAAATCGTGAACAACAAAGCAGAGAATATAAACATTGATACAAGAAACCGCGTTCTGCAAATTGTAAAAGAATACAATTATACGCCTTATGGAACAGTAAAAAATGTATCCACAGCAAAAACATTTCTTATAGGTGTGCTTTTAAAACACACCTCCCAGGATAATCTTATGTTAAATGGGATTATGGCAACTGCCCAAAAACACGGTTATACTATTTTAATCTGTGATAGCATGGATAGCTCTGAAAAAGAGTTAAAGAATATTACATCACTTTGTAAACACAAAGTCGATGGTGTAATTTGGGAACCTGTATCAGAAAACAGTAATAAACATGAACATTATTTTAAAGAACAAGAAATTTTTGTCTCTTATATCAACAGTTCTTTTGCACAATCCCATTGTTTGGATTTTGCACAGATGGGTTATACTGCCACCCAAAAACTTCTGGATTACCAACATACACATATCGCCTGTTTGATGAAACCAGGCAGTCTGCGCTCTGCTATGGTATTTGAAGGTTTTCGCAAATGTCTTTTTGACCACGAAATCCCATATTCAGAGGATATGAAACTTTATATTTCAGACCAGGAACTTCATAAGAAAATAACTTTCGGAAAATTCACCGGAATCCTTAGTACACACTTTGAATCAGCCTTAGATTTTTACGAAAAAACAGACCGTTTTCATTGCCATATCCCCTCTGATATTTCTCTAGTAAGTCTCAGAGAAGATGCACGCGAGGCCATATGTTTCCCCAGAATTTCTTCTCTTCGTATTCCTTATGAACGCTTTGGTTCTAAAGTTTGCGAAAATTTAATTTCCTTGTGTGAACTTCAGGAAACCGATAATTTTTCTCTGTTTACTCCTGAGGATCTGTTATTGGATCATGAAGAAAGTTTAAATGAACCTCCAGCCTGCCGCTATAAAAAAATCGTGTCCATAGGCAGTATTAATACTGATATCACACTAAATGTAGATGAATTTCCCGCACCAGGAAGCACGATTGTGACCAATGCCTCTTCCATTACTTTAGGTGGAAAAGGCGCAAACCAGGCTATCGGCGCCGCAAAATTAGGACGGGAGGTTTTTATTATCGGAAAAATCGGAAATGATTATGATTCTGCTATGATCTATGATACCTTAAGAAAAGAACAGGTACTTTCTCAAGGACTGCGTAGAGATCCCAATTCCATTACCGGAAAAGCATATATTTTTGTAGGAAAAGATGCAGAAAGCTGCATTACCCTTCTGCCAGGTGCCAATCAAAATTTAAAACCTGAAGATATTCTTTCCAAAGAATATTTAATGGAAGGTTGCGGATATTGTCTGATTTCCACTGAAATCCCCGAAGAAACTTACATTCAAGCTGCCCGCATTGCTCAAAAGCATCATGCAAAAACCATTGTAAAGCCTGCTACACTGAAACATCTTCCCGATACGCTATTGTGTCATACAGATATTTTTGTCCCAAACAAAAATGAAGCGGCACTCTTATGCCCACAAAAAGACACCATAGAAAAACAAGCGGATTTTTTCTATGAAAATGGATGCCCTATGGTTATTATTACCCTTGGACATAAGGGATGCTATTTAAAAACCGCTGCACACAGCTGTTATTTTCCAGCTGCAGACTTCCCTTCTATTGATTCAACAGGTGGTGCAGATGCCTTTATTGCAACACTGGCTTCTTATCTCACGGAGGGCTATTCTATAACAAAAGCTATAAAAATCGCAACTTATGCAGCCGGGTTTTGTATCTCCAGAACTGGTGTAGTTCCTGCTCTGGTGGATCGTATTTCTTTAGAAAACCATATTCGTCTCGTAGAGCCAGCTCTTCTTTTTTCTTGATTTTTAAAAGGGGCTGCCAGTTTGAACTCTGATATGCTTCCTTCTAGGTAGGCAAGTGAAATAATAAAAACTTGTCACTTAGAAGGGAGCATATTTTATGTCTAAAAAGAAGATATCTATTAAAGATAAAATATATGCGGTAAATCTCTATCTAGAGGGTAAAGAAAGTCAGCACGGTATTGCCTCTATGTTTGATGTCAGCTTAGCTCCCGTACAACAATGGATTCGTAATTATAAATCTATAGGTTCAGATGCCTTCATAAAAGGGAACAGGAAATATTCAAAAGAACTAAAACTACAAGCAGTTTTAGATTATTTAGCAGGTTAAGGTTCTCAAGATGATATTTGCAGAAAATATGGAATTCGTTCAAAAGCTAAGTTACAACGCTGGATAAAGAAATATACTGGTCATGAAGAGTTAAAATCGTCTAAAACATGAGGGAACACTATCATAACCAAAGGAAGAAAAAACACATTTGAAAAAACACGAAAGTTACTTACAAGCAGCATAAAAACTGCCAGCAGATAATCTACTGGCAGGAAAATTTATATTTTTTCAATTGTCTACCTAACGGGGAGCAGTTCAAACACTCTTTATAGTATTTATAAGCCCATGTTATACTTTGTCTTTTTCTGTGGTTTATTCTATATCAATATTGCTATCTATAAAAAATCTAGATTCGTATATTCATAAATATTTGTTGAACTTTCTGATACGCCAGTAATATGCTGCCACCAGAAGAATTGCAGCTCCTAGCCATGCGCCTGTTTCCGCATAATAAATTCCGTCTTTTCCAATGATCAGAGGCAAGGTCAGAGCAATGGTAATCCTCATCACCAGTTCTGCGATTCCGGAAAACATAGGAATCACCGTATCCCCCATTCCCTGAAGAGCTGATCTGTATATGTGCAGCAAATATAAGATAACCAGGGTTGCTGCCATCACAGCCAGATAATGATAGGCAATCTCTAATACTGCTTCTGCATGAGCAGCCTCTTTTGAAATAAAAATCTGAAGAATTCCCTTTCCGAACACCAGAAGAATCCCTCCTATGATTACCGCAATGACTACAGAAATAACCGCAGATGCCCGGACTCCTTCTTTGATTCTGCCATACTCCTCCGCACCTAGATTCTGTCCAACAAAAGAAGATGTGGCATAGCCAAAGGACACTGCAGCCAGCTCAAACAATCCGTACAGCTTGTTTGTAGCTGTGAAACCTGCCACATAAAGGAATCCAAAACCATTGATCACATACTGAATGGCAATTCCGCCAAAACCAATGATCACGTTCTGAAAAGCAACCGGAAGTCCCAGTGCCAGCAGTCTCTTTACTAGCTCCCAGTCCCATTTCCAGTCTTCTTTTTCTATTTTCCATACCCCATATTTTCCAAGCTGTGCTGTACAGATAGCACCGGAACAGACCTGAGCTGTGACCGTAGCAATGGCCGCTCCTTCCACACCCCAGTGAAAGCCCATGACAAACAAAAGATCCAGTATAATGTTTGTGACCGAGGCAATCACCATGGCACGTAAAGGCGTCTGGCTGTCTCCCATAGCCCTGAGAATGCCGGAAGAAATATTATAAAAAGCTGTCGCTGCAAGTCCAATCAATAAAATAAAAAGATAATGATAAGAATCCTCCCAAATATTATCCGGTACCCTCAAAAGGCTCAGCAGCCTGCTAAGATTTCCTAAAAACAAAGCCATCAAGATCAGTGTGATTCCCACTCCTGACCATACTGACATGGCAATAGTTTTTTTCATCCCTTTTTCGTCTTTTGCCCCAAAATACTGTGCAATAAGCACAGAAAAGCCCTGTGCAATACCGGTAATTCCACCCATCGCTGTAAAGCTGATCCAGTCCGAAGTCCCCAGTGCTGCCAGTGCTTCTACTCCTACACCTCTTCCCACAATGACGCTGTCCATCACTGTGTACATTTGTTGAAATACATTTCCAAGCATCAGGGGAATGGCAAAGGAAACGATGATTCCTGCCGGTTTCCCCTGGGTCATATCTCTCGTCTTCTGTTTCATAAGTACCCTCAAATTATTATAAATTATTCATACTTACGATTCTATCACGAAGAAATCTGACAAACAAGATGATTTTATAAAATATCAATATACTCTCCGCTCAAAGCCTTATTCATACTTCTCACTGCACAGAATTTTCCGCACATGGAACAACTGTCTTCCTGTTCCGGAGCTCTGCTGTCACGGATGCTTTTTGCTGTTTCCGGGTCTATGGAACACTCCCACTGTTTTTCCCAGTCAAAGGTACGTCTTGCGTCTGCCATAGCATCGTCCAGATCTCTTGCATGAGGTACCTTTTTTGCAATATCAGCGGCATGGGCTGCTATGCGGGATGCAATAATTCCCTGTTTTACGTCTTCTACATTTGGCAGTGCCAGATGTTCCGCAGGTGTCACATAACACAAAAATGCTGCTCCTGCTGCCGCTGCCATAGCCCCTCCAATAGCTGCCGTAATATGGTCATAGCCTGGTGCAATATCCGTGACAATAGGCCCTAATACATAGAATGGTGCCCCCATACAGATACTCTGCTGAATCTTCATGTTTGCCTCAATCTGATCCATAGGCATATGTCCAGGCCCTTCCACCATAACCTGCACATCTTTTTCCCACGCACGCTTTGTCAGTTCTCCTAAACGCACCAATTCTTCAATCTGGCATACATCACTTCCGTCTGCAAGACAGCCTGGGCGGCATGCATCTCCAAGAGAAATCGTCACATCATATTCCCGGCATATGTCAAGAATCTCATCATAATATTCATAAAACGGATTTTCTTCACCAGTCATGCTCATCCATGCAAAAACAAGAGATCCTCCTCTTGATACAATGTTCATTTTTCTTTTATGTTTCTTAATTTGTTCAATTGTTTTCCGTGTAATTCCACAGTGTAATGTAACAAAATCAACACCATCTTCTGCATGAAGCCTTACCACATCAATAAAGTCTTTTGCTGTAAGGGTTGCCAAATCTCTCTGATAATGAATCACACTGTCATAAACCGGAACAGTTCCGATCATAGCAGGACATTCTGTAGTCAGTTTTCTCCGGAACGGCTGTGTATCACCATGAGAAGACAAATCCATAATGGCCTCTGCACCCATGTTCACTGCCTCCATAACCTTTTGCATTTCAATATTATAGTCTTTACAATCACGGGAGACACCAAGATTTACATTGATTTTTGTACGAAGCATGGAACCCACACCGTTTGGTTCAATGCAGGTATGCAATTTGTTGGCACAGATCGCTACCTGCCCTTTTGCCACAAGCTCACGGATTTCTTCTTCTGTACGATATTCTTTTTTTGCAACTGCTTTCATTTCTGGTGTAATGATACCTCTTTTTGCGGCATCCATCTGTGTCGTATAATTTCTCATAAATTTATTCCCTTTCATCCGATTCCTAACTGTTTTTTTACTGCTTCTCGTAATTCTGCTGCTGCCTGTTTTGGATTTTCTGCCTTCATAATTGCAGATACTACACAAATTCCTGCTATTGGAATTCCTTTTAAGACATGGATATTTTCCTTGTTTAACCCTCCTATGGCATTGGTCGGAATAGGAACTGCTTTACAGATTTCCTTTAAGGTATCCGTAGAAGTAAGCACAGTCTTTACCTTTGTTGTAGTTGGATAAATGGCGCCTACTCCTAAATAATCTGCGCCTTGTTCGTAGGCTTCTATGGCCTGTGGTACAGTCTTTGCTGTTGCACCAATAATCTTATCTGGTCCAAGAAACTTTCTTGCGATTTTTACCGGCATGTCACTTTGTCCTACATGAACACCTTCTGCATTGACCGCCATTGCCACGTCAATCCTGTCATCAATGATCAGAGGAACCTCATACTTTTTTGTCAGCTGGTGTACTTTTTCTGCCAGTTCTATGTATTCTCTTGTACTCCTGTTTTTTTCCCGAAGCTGTACAAGCGTGACCTTACCCTGCAGTGCCAATTCTACTCTTTTCAGAAATTCTTCTTCTGAAAATCCTGTACTGTCTGTGATAAAATAAAGGTTTAAATCAAGGGTTTTCAAGTTTAATCATCTCCATTTTTATGTATTTTTGTATTTCTTCTTCAGTCAGGGTCGATAATTCATCCATCAAATTTACGAGAAATGTTCCAGAGCCTTTTTCTGTTTCTGCCCGTTCACCGCCAATCCCTAAAATCCCACATGCCATAACAGCCGCAGATATGTCTTCACAAACAGATAAATAACAAGTACATAAAGCCCCCAGCATACAACCAGTTCCTGTAACTGTAGCCAGCTGCGGCGTTCCATTCTTCATATAAATCAGCTGTTTTCCATCTGTGATAATATCTGTCTCTCCGCTAACAAGAACGATGGTATGATATTTTAATGCTAATTCAGCTGTTTCTGCGGCAATGGTGCTTTGATCCAGATTGTTTTCAGCATCTACTCCGGATGCTTGATACTCTTCATGATACAATGCATGTATTTCTGAATAATTCCCCTTGATTACAGATGGTATCGTATCTGCAATCAACTCCATTACATATTTTCTCCGAAATTTAGAACAGGCAATTCCAACTAAATCTATAAGTATTGGAATATGATTTGTCCTTGCTGTTTTTGCGGCTATTTTCATAGATTGCATTCGCACATCTGTGATATTTCCGAGATTCAGCATCAATGCATCAGCGGTCTTTGTGATTTCCTCTACTTCCTCCGGATGTTCTGCCATAATCGGTCTTCCTCCTATAGCAAGAATTCCATTTGCACACTGGTGAATCGAAATCGGATTCGTAATACAATGAATCAATGGGTGACACTCTTTCACCTTTTCAAGCAGTTGATGAAACATATTATTTCCCTTCTTTATTATTTTGATAGCTTCTTGAAGCCAGCATAATCTGAATGTTATTTAACATCCCGCTTCCTGCTAATTTTCGCAGGAAGAAATATGCAATACTACCACCGATAATAGTCCCACAGAAAAAAGATGGAACATAAAATAACCAGCTCAAACCTTCTTTTCCCCATAAAAATGTCATAACCGGATAGGATACAATAGCACCGATAATTCCTGTACCAATGACTTCCCCAAGTACTGCACAGATTAAATTTCCTTTGGATATTCTATAAAACACCCCAGATAAAAATGCTCCGAACACCGCCCCTGTTAGGGCTAATGGTGGAATTCCCATGGTCAGCATACGGATAACCCCAATCAACACTGCACAAAGCAGAGAATACCATGGTCCCAAAAAAACAGAGCATACAATATTGATAAAATGTGCCATTGGACACATTCCTTCCACTCGCAACAGTGGCGAAATTACAACTCCGAGTGCAACCAGCATAGAGAGAACTACCATTTTTAATAAACCTTTTGAATTATTCATCTTTCTTTCCTCTTTTCGTATTAATCCGAAGCAGCATCTGCTTCGTGCGGTCGAGAATCTATTTTCTCCTCTCACCCCGAAACACGGGTTCCCATCGCAGAAATACAAGACACAAGGCGCTCCCCTTCTATCCGCCCGAACACACCCGGGATTTCTCTTTCATCACATCCTTTCCTGAAATTCAAACAAAAAAAAGAAGCTACCTAATTTGGTAACTTCCATCCATAAATACACTTCCATATTTCAGGCATCCCTACGTTGGCATTATCCAAATCAGGTTATCGGTCGAAGGTCATACCTTCCTCTCAGCCTGTCATACAAGCTCCCGTCTGTTCAATTTTTCTTTATCATACACAATTGTTTGACAAATTGCAAGCTATTCCTCTAATTTATTTTTTATTCTATCCAACAAATCTCCCTGAAGATAAAACATGGTTTCAAAATGTAAAAACTGATTACTGTTTTTATCCCACAAAAGCACCAGCTCCGGCTCAAACTCTTCATCCCCATCCCAAAACTGAAGCAATACTGGAAAAAAAGAAGTGACTGGAATCAGACAGGTAACATCTGCTCTTGCCATGGGTTTTTGCATGATTCCACCGAGTTTTTTGCAGGCTGCTTTTAATTTTTCCGCAGAATTTCGGAACTGTTTTGCATATTTTTTTGTAAACATTCCTGTCCCTGGGCTGCTTCCCACCGCAAAATTCCCAATAGTCTGCCACTCCCCACATAAGGTAGGTGCTGTCTCATTTTTTGCATAACACAGCAGATCATAAATTGTCATGACGGTATCGTAGGAACGGCATTCCAGCCATCTATTGTTATTCTGGCATGCTTCTATCGTTCCATCTGTTCGGCTGATTCTGTAAGGGGTATTTAGATAATCCAGAAAAATCCATTGATGGTCTGAAAGGAGATGGAATTTTCGGATAATCTTATCCTGATTATACTCCATGAAAATCCTTCTTCCAATATCCACCTGCCTGTCATAATTCGATATAACCATTTCTTTTTCCACTGCTATCACCTTCTTATTTTCACTTCCACGATTGGATTAATCCAATGATTTCCGTCTCATAATCACCGGAAATATCCTCGTGTCTTCCAATGTTTCTTACATTGGTCTCTGCACCCCAGATTCCATCTTCGCAAAATTCCCACACATGATATACCACGCCCCGGTATTCAAAATTCACACTTCCGCAGCTGTCTTCTTCCACATAGGTAAACGGAAATCCCTTCTCTTTCAGTACCTTCTGTACTTTCTCCAAACGCACTATAATCACTCCTAATCCTGTATTTTCTTCTTTAATCTCTGGAACATTTCTCTGCATCGATTGCCAATACCAGCATCACCACATACAAGCTGTCTTGCGGCAGTCCGATGTCTAAAACATAGGTGTCCGTAAAACGAAAAACGTCTTTGCTGACAATCGCAACCGTAAGACCATTCTGATCCTGAATCTCATAATCCCACTCCATCATGTTTCCAGAGACATCCCAGCCATTAAAATCAATTCTGTACCTGGGCCTGAAAAACGTTATTTTCTTCTGTATGCATCCCCGGTATTGTTCTCCCTCATATAGTTCAAATTTCGGCATAAATGTAAGAATTTTTTCCTTCACTGTTCCCACATATTGTCCTGTGCTGTCAAGAATATGGAGACAATGTCCGAAACTCAATTCGCCTTTCACTGTAAATACAACATTGCCCTGCTCATCATAAATATCATAACTGTCCAGCCAGGAAAAAAGTCTCTGTTTAAAGATTAATTTCATTCCCATGCCCTCTCTTTGCTTTTCTTCATTGTAACACAGATGCTGTTCCATGAAAATAAAAAAGGCAGGAAATCTCACATTCCTGCACTTTTTTAATCATTAATGGCATTTACTCCATCCACAATTTTTACAGATATTACATCCTTCTTCAAAATTCAAAGGCTCTCCGCATTCTGGACAATAGGTTTTGATTTCCGAACTTTCTGTTACAGGAACCGCCTTTGGTTTTGGAGCTTTTTTCACCTTTACCGTCTCGTTTGCCTGCTGCTTCTGGGCTAATTCAGCCTGCATCTCTTTGTACATATCCATCAGGGCTTTTCCAACTGCCATTGGACAGCATGCACCTTTGCTGGTGTCTTTTCTCGTTACTTTTCTAGCTGTATAAGAAGGACAGGAACCACTGGAATTCAACTGATCCACAATCGTTTCTATGGAAATTCCGCCTCTGGCACTAATGGAGATCATTCTGGAAAGTCCTACCATGAAGTTGTTGCATCCTCCTGTAGAACCTTTGCTTAAATAGGTTTCCAACAGTGCTCCTGTATGGGGATCAAACAATGCAATACAGTGAAGACTGCCGCATCCTGTGATCAGTTTGCGTTTTTTACCAATGACATCATCGGTTACCAGAAGGATTTCCCCTCTCTTGAGCCCGTCGCCTGCTGTTACTGTTTTGGTTTCTTTTGTATTCAAAATTCCAACTCGTTTGCACCCGTCACGGAAGATGGTGATTCCCTTTAGTCCCTGCTCAAAAGCATAGGTATATAGGCTTTCTGTTTCCTCCACAGTAAAGCTATTTGGCACATTTACGGTAGAACTAATGGATGCATCAATATGATTCTGCCAAATTGCCTGCATATCAATTCTTTGACGATAATCCAAGGTCATAGCTGTAACAAAATAATCTGGAAGGTCTTTATCACTGGTAAGAGAAAACTGCTTCATATAGTCTTCTACGATTTTTGTATACACTTTATAATACACATCGGTTCCATGAAGAGATTCTGTTTTGCGCTCATAATAATTCGCATAAACAGGCTCAATTCCTCCGGATATTCCCAGCATGGTAGACAGGGTTCCTGTAGGCGCAATGGTAAGAAGCTGAGAGTTTCTAAGACCATATTTTCTTACTAATTCCCTTGTCATTTCTGTAGTATTTGCCAGGAAATACGGGGTACTCATAATCTCTTCTGTATTGCATTTTGGGAAAGCTCCTAACTGTTTTGCCAGCTTTGCAGATGCGGCAATGGCGGTATCTGCCATTGCAAATCCAATCTTATCACACATCTGGACTGCATCTTCTTCTCCATAGGTTAATCCCAATTTCAAAAGTGCATCTGCCAGTCCCATAATGCCAAGACCAATCTGCCTCCACTGCTCTACACTTTCCCTTTGTTCCGGAAGGGGATGCAAAGGCAGACCCTCTTCCAGCACTTCATTTAAGGCTTTTACAGAAGCCTGTACGCATTGTTTAAATTCATCAAAATCAAAATATGCTTCATCTGTAAAGGGATTCTTTACAAAAGCAGAAAGGTTCATGCTTCCAAGAAGACAGCTTCCTCCCGCCGGAAGAGGTTCTTCTGCACAGGGATTCACCCCTGCATAGGAAAATTCTTTGGTATTGCTCAAAAGGTTCCAACTCTCCACACGGTCCCAGAACAGCGCGCCAGGCTCTGCATAATCCCAGTTAGTTTCTGTAATTCTGCGAAACAGGTCTCTAGCATTTACCTTTTTCTCAATCACCTCTCCTGTTGTTTCTCTGGTATAGTGAAGCAGGTAATCTTCATTTTTCTTCACTGCTTCCATGAAATCTTCATGAATACGGATAGAAATGTTCGCCTTTGTCACTTTCTCCAAGTCTGTTTTCAATTCAATAAATTCTGTCACATCCGGATGAGAACAGTCAATAGAAATCATCAGCGCTCCACGTCTTCCATTCTGCCCAATTAAAGCGGTTACCAGGGAATACAACTCCATAAAAGACACAGCCCCACTGGTCTCCTTTGCTGCATTGTTAATCTTGGCTCCTCTTGGACTAAGCTTGGAAATATCGATTCCGCAGCCACCTCCATAGCTGTAAGTACGTGCCAGTTTTTTTGCACATTCAAAAATATCTTCAATTTCATCTTCCGGTGGCGCGATTACATAGCAGTTGGAATAAGTAACCTTTCTTCCCTGTCTGTTCAATCCGCGGTTGGACAAAATCCTGCCCCCGAATAAAAACTTTTTCTCTTTTATATACTTCCCGATTTCTTCATTTCCGCCGCTTATTCTCTGTACCCAGGTTTCGAAATCTTCACCTTCATTACAATATTTTTTCGTCCATATATCTGTTCCAAGCTGATTTTCCCGGCCAAGCCATTCTTCAACTGTCATAGCATTTCCTCCTCAATATTTAGTGAACAGTTATGATATTAGCACAATATATTGTTTCTTTCAAGGATTATTTTGTTTTTTATTTGCACTCTTCTTTTATTTGTGCTAGATTATAGATAATTGGAAAATTTTGTCAATTTTTGAGGTATGAACTTATGAAACGAGAATATTCCCAACAAAATGTCTACGATGCCCTCCAGAATCGTCTAAAATTTATTTTTGAGGAATTTGATAACATTTATCTCTCTTTTTCTGGAGGAAAAGACAGCGGTCTGCTGTTAAATCTGGTTCTGGATTTCCAGCAAAAATACTATCCTTCCAAAAAAATCGGTGTGTTTCACCAGGATTTTGAAGCCCAGTATACAGTCACAACCGAATACATCACCCGCACCTTCCAGCGTATTAAGGACCAGGTAGAACCTTACTGGGTCTGCCTTCCCATGGCTACCAGAACTGCTTTAAGCAGCTATGAAATGTACTGGTATCCCTGGGATGATAAGAAAAAAGAAAGCTGGGTCCGGGAGATGCCGGATATGGATTACGTCATCAATCTGGAGAACAATCCCATGACCACCTACCACTACCGGATGCACCAGGAGGACCTGGCAAAACAGTTTGGCAGATGGTACAGGATTTCCCATGATATGAAAAAAACAGTCTGTCTTCTGGGTATCCGTGCAGATGAATCCCTGCAAAGATACAGTGGATTTCTAAACAAAAAGAAGGGCTACAAAGGCGAATGCTGGATTACCCGACAGTTTAAAGATGTCTGGTGCGCATCTCCGCTTTATGACTGGAGCACCAAGGATGTGTGGCATGCAAATTATATTTTTCAGTATGATTACAATCATTTATATGATTTGTATTACAAAGCTGGCCTGAAGGTCTCCCAGATGCGTGTAGCATCTCCTTTTAATGATTATTCCAAAGACTCTCTGAATATGTACCGGGTTATTGACCCTGCCATCTGGACCAAGCTGGTAGGCCGGGTACAGGGAGCGAATTTCGCCTGTATTTACGGACGGACGAAAGCTATGGGATACCGGAATGTAACCCTTCCGGATGGGTATACCTGGAAAGAATTTACCCAGTTTTTGCTAAGCACCCTTCCACCCAGACTACGGAACAACTATGAAAAAAAATTTAGTACCTCCATCCAGTTCTGGCATGAAACCGGAGGCGGGCTGGATGACGAAGCCATTCATGAACTGCAAATGAAGGGCTATTCTGTAAGACGAAATGGTGTCTCCAACTACACCAGAAATAAAAAATCCCGGGTTGTTTTCATCGGAAAAATCCCGGATGACACAGACGATATTAAGTCTACCAAGGATATCCCCAGTTGGAAACGGATGTGCTACTGTATTCTGAAAAATGACCACACCTGTCGTTTTATGGGATTTGGTATCACCCGGGAACAGCAGCACCGTATTGATTTAATCCGGGATAAATATAAAAGTATTGAGGAGATGGACTACGATGTTTAAAAGCCCTGTTTATCATGTAATTCCTGTACCAGTTGAAAAAATCAAGCCAAACACCTATAACCCAAATGCTGTGGCTCCGCCGGAAATGAAGCTGCTCTATGACAGTATTAAGGCAGACGGTTATACCATGCCCATTGTCTGTTATTATGACAAGGACGAAGACCTTTATATCATTGTAGACGGATTCCACCGCTACCGTATTATGCTGGAAAATCAGGATATTTATGACCGGGAGCAAGGTATGCTGCCCGTGTCTGTCATTAACAAATCCCTGGATCAGCGTATGGCAAGTACCATCCGGCATAACCGGGCAAGGGGAAATCATGACGTGGATTTAATGAGCAATATTGTTAAGGAACTTCACGAACTGGGACGCTCTGACGCCTGGATTTCCCGCCACCTTGGTATGGATAAAGATGAGATTCTCCGACTGAAGCAGATTACCGGTCTTGCAGCCCTGTTTAAAGATGTAAACTTTGGACAGGCATGGCAGCCTGTGGAGGAAGAGGATGAGGAAGAGCCTGCTTTTCCTGCTCCGTGGGGCGCGTAAAATTCCTTGTATTTACCTCAGTCTCATGCTACACTATAGCTATGAAATCTGAAATCTGAGGTACACCTTATGGAAAAAAACTTAAAGGCTCTGGTGGATAAACTGGAGACCAGGCATACCCTTTTGCGGGACGAATGGATCTCTTTAATTCGTTGGCGGACACCCCTGCTTTCCGATTATGTTTTTCAAAAAGCGCGGGCTGTCCGCCAACATTTTTATGGAAAAGATGTTTATATCCGGGGACTCATTGAATTTACCAATTATTGCAAAAATGACTGTTATTACTGTGGTATCCGCCGCAGTAATGCCAAAGCACACCGCTACCGGCTTTCCAAAGAGCAGGTTCTAAACTGTTGCACAGAAGGATACGAACTGGGCTTTCGTACCTTTGTTCTCCAGGGCGGGGAAGATGGCTATTTTACGGACGAACGCATGGCAGATCTTGTAAAAACCATCCGCCAGAAGTTTCCGGATTGCGCCATTACCCTGTCTATTGGGGAGCGTTCTTATGACAGTTATAAGGCTTTGTTTGAAGCAGGTGCAGATCGGTATCTGCTGCGCCATGAAACCTGGGACGCAGAACATTACAGCCGGCTTCATCCACCGCAGCTTTCGGCGTCTGACCGTCAGCAATGTCTCTGGAATCTAAAGGAAATCGGCTATCAGGTAGGTACCGGCTATATGGTAGGATCTCCCTGGCAGACTCCGGAAAACCTGGCAGATGACATGTTATTTCTGGAAAAACTGAATCCCCAGATGGTAGGAATCGGCCCCTTTATTCCACACTGCAACACACCTTTAAAAGACCATCCGGCAGGTACTCTGGAACTTACTTTATACCTGCTAGGCCTTATCCGTCTGTTGCTTCCAAAGGTTCTGCTTCCTGCTACCACCGCTCTTGGAACCATTGATCCAAGAGGACGGGAGCTTGGTATTTTGGCAGGAGCCAATGTAGTAATGCCCAATCTTTCTCCGGTGGATGTGCGAAAAGATTATCTGTTATATGACAATAAAATCTGTACGGGAAGCGAAGCCGCAGAATGCCGGGCAGACCTGGAAAACAGAATGCGCGCCATTGGCTATCAGGTGGTTACTCACAGAGGTGATTCTTTAGATAAAAATCAGGAAAGGGAAAGGAACAATCGTTATGTATGATGTAGCATCCAAACACGCTGAAGAATTTATTAACCATGAAGAAATACTGGAAACCCTGGCCTATGCAGAGGAAAATAAAGACAATCTTCCCCTGATTGACTCCATTATTGAAAAAGCAAAGAAAAGAAAAGGACTGAATCACCGGGAAGCCTCTGTGCTTCTGGCCTGTTCTGATGAAGAAAAAAATCAGGAAATCTACCGTCTGGCAGAACAGATAAAAAAAGATTTTTACGGTAACCGTATTGTGATGTTTGCCCCTCTTTATCTTTCGAATTATTGTGTCAATGGCTGTACCTACTGCCCTTATCACATGAAGAACAAACATATTGCCAGAAAGCAGCTCTCCCAGGAGGAAATCCGAAAAGAAGTTATCGCCCTGCAGGATATGGGGCACAAACGTCTGGCTCTGGAAGCAGGGGAAGATCCGGTGCGTAACACCATGGAGTATTATCTGGAGAGCATTAAAACCATTTACAGTATCAAACATAAAAACGGTGCTATCCGAAGAGTGAATATTAACATTGCAGCCACTACAGTGGACAATTACCGTCTGTTAAAAGAGGCAGGCATCGGCACTTATATTCTCTTCCAGGAAACCTATCACAAAGAAAGCTATCTGCAGCTTCATCCAACCGGACCGAAACATAATTATGACTATCACACAGAAGCCATGGACCGGGCTATGGAAGGCGGTATTGATGATGTGGGTATTGGCGTACTCTTTGGACTGGACAAATACCGCTATGAGTTTGCAGGACTCCTCATGCATGCAGAACACCTGGAGGCAGCTTTTGGGGTTGGTCCTCATACCATCAGCGTGCCGCGTCTGCGCCATGCAGATGATATTGATGCAGATGCTTTTGACAATGGAATTGATGACGATACCTTTGCAAAAATTGTTGCCTGCATCCGTATTGCTGTACCGTACACAGGCATGATTATTTCCACCAGGGAAAGCCAGACATGCAGAGAACGTGTGTTGCATCTTGGTGTCTCCCAGATCAGCGGCGGTTCCCGCACCAGCGTTGGAGGCTACTGCGAACCAGAACCGGAAGATGCAAAATCGGAACAGTTTGATGTCAGTGACCGCCGTACTTTGGATGAAGTTGTACACTGGCTCATGGAACTGGGCTATATCCCCAGCTTCTGCACTGCCTGCTACCGGGAAGGCCGCACAGGAGACCGCTTTATGTCCCTTTGTAAAAGCGGACAGATTCAAAACTGCTGTCATCCTAACGCCTTAATGACCCTGAAAGAATACCTGATGGACTATGCCTCTCCTGCTACCAAGGCTCTTGGAAACCAGCTTATTGAACGTGAAGTTCTAAATGTTCCAAACGAAAAAGCCATAGCTGTGGTATTAAAAAATCTTCGCCTCATTGAGCAGGATAACCGCAGAGATTTCAGGTTCTAAGGAGGAGGTTTCCCCTATGAGTTTAAACGCAGTACCCTCCGGTGAACGTATCCATATCGGTATTTTCGGCAGAAGAAACGCAGGGAAATCCAGTCTGATTAACGCCATTACCGGGCAGAAGCTTTCCATTGTTTCAGATGTAAAAGGCACCACCACAGACCCTGTGCAAAAATCCATGGAGCTGTTGCCCCTTGGTCCTGTGGTACTCATTGATACCCCAGGTCTGGATGATTTGGGCAAGCTTGGAAAGCTCCGCATCCAGAAAGCCACACAGATGTTACAGAAAACCGATCTGGCGCTTCTGGTTGTGGATGGAACAGTAGGCGCATCCCAAGAAGATTTGAAGATTTTCAGGCTTATAAAAGAAAAAGAAATTCCCTGTATTATAGCAGTAAACAAGTGCGAATTGCTGCCTTCCTCTTCTGTTTCCTTTCCAGAAGAATGGTCGAAAGAGCAGGTGATTTTTGTCAGTGCTTTGAAGAAAATTCATATTCAGGAATTAAAGGAGCTTATGGGAACTCAAATAAAATCCGGTTCAAAAAACCGCCCCTTAGTGGCTGATTTAATAGAACCGGAAGACTATATACTCCTGGTAATTCCCATTGATAAAGCAGCGCCAAAAGGCCGCCTAATCCTGCCCCAGCAGCAGACCATCCGTGACATCCTGGACAAGGGTGGAATTCCCATTCTGGTACGGGACAAAGAACTTCAAACAGCCTTAAACCGTCTGGAAACAGCAGGTACACCTCCGGCTCTTGTTATTACAGACAGCCAGATTTTTCCACAGGTAGCTGCCATGGTTCCAGAAAACGTTCCTCTGACATCTTTTTCTATTTTGTTTGCAAGATATAAAGGGAACTTAGAAGCTGCAGCAGCAGGAGCTTCTGTCATAGATACCTTAGAACATGATGACCTGATTTTAATTTCTGAGGGCTGTACACACCACCGTCAATGTGGGGATATCGGAACCCAGAAGTTGCCAAAAATGCTCCAGGCCTATACAGGTAAAAATCTGAAGTTTGCTTTTACCAGCGGTACGGAATTTCCCTCAGATTTATCTCCGTATCGTCTGATTATCCACTGTGGCGGATGTATGCTGAATGAGCGGGAAATGAAGTACCGGCAGGGCTGTGCAAAGACCCAGAACATTCCCATAACCAATTATGGCATTGCCATTGCTCATATGAAGGGAATCCTTGCCCGAAGCCTGGCACCATTCAAACAATCCTAAAACAAAAGGAGGAGACCCTCCAGGAAAGCTTGGATTTTAAAAATTCTTCAAACTTTCCTGGAACGGTCTCCCTTTTTTGTACATACAATCCCTATTAATAATGTAAAAAACTCTGCCGCCACAAAGGCCAGCCAAATTCCCCATACTCCTAAAAACAGAGGCAGAATATACACGAAAATCAATACCAGAATACAGCCTCTTAGCAAACAGAGAAACAGCGCATATCCATTTTTTACAATAGCCTGAAAATAACAAATATACACCATATTGGCTGCCATAAACAGGAAACCAATGAAATAAGTCCGCACTGCATCTGCTGACATAGACAGGATTTCTTCATCTGGATTTAAGAAAATATAGGTAAAGAAATCTGGTGCAAGAACGCCAACTGCCACAATCACTCCACAAATAATCAGAGACACAATCATGGTCAGCCGCCGCACCTCATCGGTTCGTTTCATCTGCCCTGCTCCGTAATTAATGGAAAGAATGGGCTGGGCTGCCTGATTCACACCTTTGCTTAAACAGGTAACTACAATAGCTGTATTACAGATAATTCCAAATACTGTCACCCCTGTATTTCCCACATATTTTAACAACTGCAGATTAAAAGCAAAAATCGTGATTCCTGATGCAACCTCAATGAAAAAGCTGGCCGTTCCATTCACCACAATTTCTTTCAGATAGCTTCCTTTGATGCCCTTGCAGTTCCACTTCAACTGATTCTTTTTGGTAAAGAAATGAACCAGCAAAATTGCAACCGTAAGACAGGAGCCTGCAACTGTAGCAATGGCTGCCCCCGCCATGCCCATCTGCATGGGAAATACAAACACATAGTCCAGAATAATGTTGGTAACGCCACCGATAATTACTGCGTTCATAGCCAGATTGGGCGCACCATCATTTCGCACAAAGGTCTGCAAAAAAGAAGAAAAGAAGAACGCTCCCATACCACCGATAATGTAATGAATATAATCCATAATATAAGGCATGGTTTCTTCTGTTCCGCCAAGCAGCCAGGCTAAATCCTCCATAAAAAAGATACTGGCAGCAAGCAGAAGCAGCCATACCACGGTGTTCATCAAAAAGGCTGCGGTAAAGTAAGCATCTGCCTTTTCTTTTTCTCCTCTTCCCCGGTAAATAGACATAAGCACTGAGCCGCCCACACCAAATAAAAGACCAAGACCAAAATAAATATTATAGATGGGAAGGGCAATATTTAAGGCTGCCATTGCCACACTTCCCAGACCTTTTCCAATAATAATGGTGTCTGCCAGGACATAAATGGATGTCACCATGGTTCCCATAATAGAAGGAATTAAATACCGAAAAAATAAGCTTTTCACCGGCTTTTCCATAAACTCTTTTGTTTCCATAAAAACCTCGTTACATCCACTCTTCTGCAAATCGGTCATGTACTGCCCGCATAGCTGTTTCCGCTTCATCTTCTCTTACGACTGCTGTAATACGGATTTCAGAAGTGGTAATCATGTCTGTATTAATTCCTGCTCCTGAGAGGGCTTCAAACATCTTGGCAGCTACTCCGGCATTAGCGCTGACACCTGCTCCTACAACGGAAACTTTTGCCACATCTTCCTGGCAGCTTACTTCTACATTTCCTAGCACACTGCTGTTTTCTTCCAGTAGTTTCACAGCTACCAGCATATCTGCTCTGGCAACGGTAAAGGTCAGTGTCTTAGTTCCGTCATGATCCAGAGACTGAATCATAACATCAATATTCAGATTATTTCCTGCCATAAGATTCAATAATTTGAAGGTACTTTCCGGGTCATTTTTCATTCCTGACACAGAAATTTTTGCAATATTTTTGTCGGTTGCTACACCGCTGATTAACATTTTTTCCATTTTTGTGCACTCCTTTACAACTGTTCCTTCTCCTGGCATCATACTGGATTTTACTACCAGTTTTACATTATATCGTCTGGCCATTTCCACACAGCGGTTGTGTAACACCTTGGCTCCCAGAGATGCCAGTTCCAGCATTTCTTCGTAGGTTACTTCCTGTTTTTTTCTGGCATTTGGCACGATTCGCGGGTCTGCTGTATAAACACCATCCACATCTGTATAAATTTCACAGACATCTGCATGAAGAGCCGCCGCAAGAGCCACTGCTGTGGTGTCGGAACCGCCTCTTCCAAGAGTTGTAACATCCTCATATTTATTCACACCCTGGAATCCTGTAACTACTACAATCTTATTTGAATCCAGCTCTTTTTGGATACGTTCTGTGTCAATCCGTTTTAATTTTGCATTCTGATATGCTGAAGAAGTATACATGGGCACCTGCCACGCATTGAGGGAAATTGCAGTGACTCCCATCTGAATCATGGTCATAGCCATCAATGAAACAGATACCTGTTCCCCTGTTGCCAAAAGCATATCCATCTCTCTTCTGGAAGGCATGGTGCTAATCTGAGCTGCCTGACTAAGAAGCTTATCTGTTGTCTTTCCCATTGCGGAAAGTACCACAACCACCTGGTTGCCTTCTCTCCATTTTTTAATACACTGTTCTGCCACATTCCTGATTTTATCCAGGTCTGCTACAGAACTTCCGCCAAATTTCATAACTGCAAGCATATGTTCTTTTGTGTCCCTTTCTGTTGATTTTGCGCATTTGCACTCTTTGCCCATTGTATCATAAGAGCCTGGATTATCCAAGTAAATCTTTCAAAGCTGTTGCTGCCAGCTCTACTTCTTCCCTGGTATTATAATGAGAAAAACTAAACCTTACAGCCCCCTGCTTCACAGTTCCAAGCGCCTGGTGCATTAAGGGCGCGCAGTGTGCGCCAGGGCGTGTGGCAATACTGTATTCCACTGCCAGAAAGTCACTGACTTCTGCAGAATCATACCCCTTCACATTCAGAGAAACAATGGGACAGCGCTTTCGGTTTTTAAACTCTCCATACAGGGTAATTCCCGGAATATCTGCCACTTTTTCGTAGAAATCCCACATAAGTTCCTGTTCTTTTTCCCTGATAAAAGGAGTCCCTGTTTCCTTTAAATAGTCCAGAGCAGCGTTTAGACCTGCCAGCCCATGGGCATTTAAGGTTCCCGCTTCCAGGGCTATGGGCATCTTGTCTGGATGTCTGCGGCTATAGGTCTGAACCCCGCTTCCACCTGTTTTCAGGGGACGAATTGCCAGTCCTTTTCTTACATACATACCTCCTGTCCCCTGTGGCCCTAAAAGCCCTTTATGCCCGGTAAAGCACAGCACATCAATGTTCATTTCCTTTACATCTATGGGGAAAACACCAGCTGTCTGGGAAGCATCCACCACAAACAACAGGTTATGTTTTTTTGCAATTTCTCCTACTTTTTTGATGTCTACCAGGTTTCCTGTGACATTAGAACCGTGAGTACAGACAATAGCCCTGGTATTTTCTTTGATATGTTTTTCAAACTCTTCATATCTGATACAGCCCTTTGCATCACTTTGCAAAATAGTAAGCTCTGCTCCCTGTTCTTCCAGTTCATACAGCGGCCTCAGCACAGAATTATGTTCCAACTGAGTGGTAATGATATGATCTTTTGAAGTAAAGAGCCCCTTTATTGCCATGTTCAGACTTTCTGTGGCATTGGCAGTAAAAACCACCTGGGACGGATCCTCACCATGAAACAATTCTGCCAGTTTCCGCCTGGTGTCAAAGATGATTCTGGAGGCATTCAGAGAAGAGGCATGAACCCCCCTTCCTGCATTTCCCATGGATGTTAAAGCCCTGGTTACCGCCTCCACTACTTCCCCTGGCTTTTCCATGGTTGTAGCTGCATTATCAAAATAAATCATCTGAAATCCCCCTCTGGCTCACAGCCATTGCCCCTGCCATGGCTGCCCCAAGAGCCGCCTCCTCTGTGTGTTCTGCCAGATGAAACTCCATGGAAAATCTCTGCTTTATAAGCTGCTGTAAAGAAGAATTTTTGCGAATTCCATTCCCGGAGCCAACAATCTGGGTTCTTGGACTTTTCAGTCCCTTTTCGATTTCCTGATACATCTCATACAGTTCCTCTGTCATGCCTTCCAGTATTCCTAAAATAAAAGCAGCAGGGGTAAAATTATCAATTCCGATATTCTGAATGCTGCCCCTTCTGTCAGGATATTCTCTGGTGCCGGAAAATCTGGTATCTATATGCAGACCTTCTTCTTCCACTTTCCTTGTACGAAGCAGATGTTCCATCACAGCATAATGATTCACTCCTGAAATTCCCAGTGCTTCTGCATACTGACGGAAAAAGCTTTCCAGTAAGGCATAAGCTCTTCCTCCACACAGGGAAGAACCAACCAGAAGGTATTTGTTTCCCAAATACGGTCTTGCCTCAATTTCTTCTGCCTCATAAAAATCTTCGGAGCATACCGATACCTGTCCTCCTGTTCCCATATTCAATAAAATACTGTTTTCCGGATTTTCCACCGAACCTAAGAAGCTGGCCTGATTATCTCCAATAGCTGTACAAACCGGAATTTCTTTATAAGTTCCCAGTATGGAAAGTTCTCCTGTAATCTTTGGCAGCATGGCATTTCCAACTCCCATCTGTTCCAGAATGTCCTCATAAAAACAACCATTTTGTACATCAAACAAACCAAAACCTGCTGCATTACTGGTGTGTACCAGAGCTTCTTTTTGTCCTGTAAGCGCCATTCCCAGATAGTCCATAATAGTACAAAAACTGACCGCCTGTCTTGGGATTTTCTGTGTCATAAACTGATACAAATGGGTAATCAGGCCGTAGCCTGTATAGGCCTTTTTCCCGTAATCCTCCTGTAAAATCTGACAAAGACTTTTCCCTTTAAGAAGTGGCTGATTCCCTCTTGCGTCCTGCCAGGTATACAGAGGACTTACTGCTTTTCCCTGTGCATCCACATAAAGGATTCCATGCATCTGTCCGGTCAGCCCAATGGATTTGATATCCGGATATTCATTTAAAATATTCTCCAGAAGTGCGCTGGTTTTCTCAAGGATAGACTGTGGATTCTGCACCTTCTCCCAGACCTTTTCTGACTTTAAAAAGCTCTGGTTCTCCACCGTATACGCCTGTATTACCTCTTTATTTTTGCTGTCTGCCACCACTGCGCTGATGGTTGTTGTTCCTATATCAATTCCCAGTATTTTCATAAATTCCTCCCCTTTTCCCGTACATCTTTGACACCCATTTTATCATAAAATTTCGTCCTCTGCCAGAAGGTCCTCACATCCTTGAAAAAAGTCAAAATACTATAGTTTTTTCTAAGATTATTAGGAGAATTTTTTATTTTTTTATACTATAATGACATCAGAAAAATCATGTAACTATTGAGGAGGATTAATTTATGGGAATGAATGAATATATACTAAAATCCCAGCCCCTTTGCAGCCAGGCTGCTGTGGTACAAGGGGATACCTATCGCATTACCGTTCTGACACCTGCCCTGTTGAGACTGGAATATCACCCTCTGGGAAAATTTGAGGATCGTGCTACACAGGCTGTCCTAAACAGAGATTTTCCTGTACCGGATTTTCAGGTTCAGAAGAAAAACGGTGAACTGATTCTATACACCAAAGAATTAGAATTGCATTACGATGAAAAGCCTTTTTCCCAGCACGGTCTTATGATTAAAGCCACTGGAGGCGGAGGCTGGGGACGGACCTGGCGTTATAGCGAAGTTCCCGATGACCTTCTGGGAACAGCCAGAACACTGGATATGTGCGATGGAGCAAAGGTTCTGCAAAACGGAGCTTACAGTGATACTCTGGCTCCTACCAAAGAATCTGTCATTGGAAAGGTTCCTATGGAACATGGGGTAATTTCCAGAAATGGATTTTCCGTCATTGATGACAGCCATTCCATGGTACTTACCGAAGATGGCTGGATTGCTCCAAGAGATGAGGATGTCATTGACCTGTATTTCTTTGGATATGGACACCGGTATTTAGACTGCCTCAAAGATTTTTACCATCTCTGTGGCCAAACACCGCTTCTGCCCAGATACGCTCTTGGAAACTGGTGGAGCCGGTATCACCGCTATACAGAGGTTGAGTATAAAGAATTAATGGAACGTTTTGAAAAAGAAGAACTGCCATTTTCTGTTGCAGTCATTGATATGGACTGGCATCTGGTGGATGATGTGGAGCCCAGATACGGAAGTGGATGGACCGGTTATACCTGGAATAAAAAGTTCTTCCCAGATCCAAAGGAATTTATGAGCTGGCTTCATGAGCATCACATGAAAGTAACTTTAAATGTGCATCCGGCAGACGGAATCCGGGCTTATGAAGAACTTTATCCGCGTGTAGCAGAAAAAATGGGTATAGACCCCAAAAGTGAACAGGCTGTTTTATTTGATCCTGCGGATCCAGATTTTATGGAAGTTTATCTAAAAGAACTGCATCACCCTCTGGAAGAAGAAGGCGTTGATTTCTGGTGGCTGGACTGGCAGCAGGGCGGCATTACCAAAATCCCCGGTCTGGATCCTCTTTGGATGTTAAACCATTATCATTTTCTGGACAGCAGTTGGAAGGGAAATCGCCCTATGACCTTCTCCCGTTACGCCGGAGTCGGCAGCCATCGTTACCCCATTGGTTTTTCCGGCGATACGGTAATTTCCTGGGAGAGTCTGGACTTTCAGCCCTATTTCACCAGCACTGCCAGCAACATTGGCTATGGATGGTGGAGTCATGATATTGGCGGACACATGATGGGCGTCCGGGATGATGAACTGATGGCCCGCTGGGTGCAGTATGGCGTATTCTCACCTATTAACCGACTCCACAGCACAGACAATCCTTTTAACGGAAAGGAGCCCTGGAAATTTGACCGCACAACTAGCCATGTCATGGAAGAATATTTAAGACTGCGGCACGGTCTGATTCCTTATCTTTATACTATGAACCGCAGAGCCAGCCGGGAAAGCCTTCCTCTGATACAGCCTATGTATTATCTGGAGCCGGAACAGGGAGAATCTTACGAAGTAAAAAATGAATATTATTTTGGCTCAGAGCTGCTGGTATCTCCGATTACGGAAAAACAGGATGCCACAGCCAGAATGGGAAAAGCAAAAACCTGGCTTCCCAAAGGACTTTGGGTGGATTTCTTCACTGGTCTGATCTACCATGGGGGACGTATGATGAACCTATTTAGAAATGTGGAGCACATCCCGGTTCTCATGAAAGCCGGCGCCATTGTTCCTATGCAAAATATGGAAACCTTCAGCAACAGTGTGGCCAATCCATCTGCCATGGAAGTCCATGTGTTCCCTGCAAAAGACGGATCCTTTACTCTTTGGGAAGATGACGGGGACACGCCAGAAGATGCAGATGCAAACTGGGCATTTACAGAATTTACCTTTACCAGAGAAATCACAACCCGGTTCCAGATTGGAAAAGCCAGTGGAAATCTGGCAGTTCTTCCAAAATCCAGGTCCTGGAAGCTGGTCTTTGCTGCAGTAAATCCTACCGGGGTAGTGGTAACTGCAGACCAGGCACCTTTGCAGGCAAAGGTTTCTTATGATAGAGCAACTTCCAGGCTGACTGTAGAATTGCCTGAAACAGCCATAGAAAAAGAAATTTCTGTCCTGTTCCCGGAAGGCCTGACCCTGGCAGAAAATAATCTGACAGAGCGCTGTTATGAACTGTTAGAACCAGCTCAGATAGGCTATGACCTGAAATCCAGAATCTACGGTCTGGTGCAAGAGCAGGGAAGAAACGCCATTGCCAGCCTTGCTGCCCTTTCCTTAAATGAAGCTTTGTTTGGAGCATTGTGTGAAATTTTAACTGCTTAAAAAAGAAAATCCTGCTTTATGTTTACAAAAGGGAATGTCATTCCGGTAAAGTTCCGAAATAGCATTCCCTTTCTTCGTTACCATTCTTTCTGTAAACTCTTCCTGAGGGCTTCATTTGCCACTTCTTTGGAAAAGTCTGAAATCCATCTGTCCTGAAGCTTTCTCTGTTCCAGACAAGAAACTTTTTCCTCTTGTTCCAATTCCTCTTCCATCTGCTGAAATTCTTTTTCAAAATTTCCGGCAAACTGATTCCAGATTTCCAGGGCATAGGCTTCAAATCCGAAAAAATCTGCAAGGTAAGTCAGTCGGTCAAAATCAGAAAATTCCATTTTTCTGCGTCCCAGCAGCAGTTCTCTGTCTTCTTCCTTACATAAGTATAAAAAGGCAAAACGCTCCCTGTCTTTTTCTTCCATATGCTCCTCCTTTTGTCTCACTTTTACAACTGATTTTATACTGATTCAAAAGGAAAAGCAATAAAAAGTGCAGAAAATGAGACAGTCCTTACTTTCCTTCTTGTCGCTGATAAATAATCTTGCCTTCTTTTATGGTTTCCAGAACCTGAACATCTTTTACTTCCTCCACCGGAATTTCCAGGGGATTCCGATCCAGAATTATCAGGTCTGCAAGGTATCCTTCTTTTATCCTGCCCTTACTGTTTTCTTCTCCGTACTGATATGCCCCATGAACAGTCATGGCCTTTAGCCCGTCATAAACACTGATTTTTTCCTGTTCCTCCAACTGGACTCCTGCTTTTGTCTTACGATTTGCCGCACACCAGATAGTCTCAAATACATTTGGCATTAAAACAGGACTGTCCTGATGAAACGTAAACGGAAGCTGAAGTTTCATGGCTGTTCCTGCCGGAGAAATTCTTTTGGCACGTGTCATACCAAAGTTCTGGATGTGAATGTCTCCCCAATAGTATACATGAGCAACAAAAAAACTGGGCATCATAGACAGTTTTTTCATACGCTTTAGCTGTTCCTCCTGAACAAGCTGGGCATGAATCATAACCGGACGGTTTAAGGGATATTCTGGATGTTCTTCTGACACTTTTTCAAAAACCCTCACATATTGTTCTGCCGCTGCATCTCCGTTGCAGTGTGCCAAAAGCTGCTGTCCATCCTTTAATGCTTCTAAAACCATAGCTTCCAGCTTCTCATCGCTGTGTATAGGATATCCACAGTATCCATCCTCTGCCTCTTCATAAGCCTCTTTCATCCATGCGGTTCTTCCCTGTGGTGAACCATCCAGAAACACCTTATATCCTCCGATACGGAAGTGATGGTTATATTCTTCCAGTTCCGGGTGCTGTACCAGCAAGGTTTTACAATGCTCTAAATCCAGATAGCCCACCAGGTCTAAATACAACTCCTGACGATTCCCTGCATACTCCAAGAGCCCAAACAACTGCTCTGTCACCATACCCTCTTGTATGGTAGTAATGCCATAAGATGCATAAATCTCCTGAGCCTTTCTAAAATTTTTCATCATATCTTCCATTCCCGGCATGGGCATCTTGTTTCTGCATGCAACAAAAGCATTTTCTTCCAGATATCCGTTTAATTCCCTGCTGCCCTCTATCCGTCCGTATCGTCCGCCCTCCGGATCTTTTGTCTCTTCTGTCAGCCCCTGGACTGCAAGGGCAAGAGAATTGCATACCCCCATATGAGAAGAAGCATGTACCACCACAATGGGATGCTCTTTTGAAATCTCATCCAGCACATTTTTATTGGGATGGCATTTCTCCTGAAGAAAATTGTGGTCATAATTCGTTCCCACCACCCATTGTCCTTTTGGAATATTTCTTTTCTGAATAAACGCCTTCATAGAGGTTACAATATCCTGAAAATTCCCTGCCTTGGACAAATCGCACTGAGACAATGCGGATGCCAGTCCGGAGAAATGGCTGTGACCATCTATAAAGCCCGGAAGCATAGTTTTTCCCTGCAAATCTACTAAGACAGTATCCTCTTTTTTACAGGAAAGAATCTCCTCCTGTGTTCCACATTTTACAATTTTTCTCTTTTCTGTAAGCACAGCCTCTGCCTTTGGACAAGACTCATCCATAGTGAGAATCGTTCCATTTATAAATGCATAATTCATGTGTTCAACCTCTTTTCCTGATATTTTTTATTCATGCAACTCCAATGGCAGCCCATCCGGATCCTGGAAAAAGGTCATCTTTTTTCCGGTAAAGAAATCTATCCGAATCGGTTCTGTCTCAATTCCCAGTGCGTTTAATTCTTTTACGGTCTCTTCCACTGATTTCACATGAAAAGCCAGATGCCTGAGACCATAGGCTTCTGGATAGCTGGGTCTTTTGGGGCAATCCTTTCTGATAAATAATTCTAATTCCATATCCCCTAACTGCAGATCAATTTTATAGTCCTCGCGGTCTTCCCTGTAATGTTCCCGAATCACCTGAAATCCCAGAATATCCACGTAAAAATGTTTTGATATTTCATAATCACTGCCAATAATAGCAATATGGTGTACTCTGTTTAATTCCATAAGCATGTATCCTTTCTGTGTTTCACTCTTTTACTTTTGTTAGTTTCTATTTTATCCTATTTTTGCAGTTTTTCCTATCTTTAAATCAAAAAAAGAACTGATACACAAAATTTAGTGTAACAGCTCTTTTTACTCAATCTTCTATTTTATTTTCTCAACAATGGTTTCTTCGCATCTTCTGCACTGGCAAATGGTCCCGGAACCACCTGGACTCCTCTGTGTCCGCCAAAATAGTCTGAATCAAACTGAATGGCAGTTCCATCTGGATTTTCAAACTTCTGTTCCGGCTCAAATGCCTGTCCCAGAATGTCTGTGTGAATCATTCTGCCTGTGAAATCTTTCAGCAATTCATATACATTGGTGTCTAAATAATAGGTTCCATCTTTTTCTACCAGTTCCACTTTCACTTCATCACTGGAGACAAAACCGTTCACCTCATTCTTACATGCTTTTGCACCGCTAAAATAAGCGTTTCCTTCTGTCCATACAGGCAGGTGTCCGAAATGAGCCGGCTCCAATTGTTTCATATCCGCCGGTTTGCTGAAATCAAACTGTGCGCTCCACTCTTCATAAGTAGGATATTCATCAAACATCCAGGTCCCGGCTTTTCTGTTTTCTGTGTCAAATCCATCATCAGAATCATGAGGAATCACCACATCTTCGGAAGGCCATTTCTGAACAAAGATATTATTGTAAAATCTGTCATCTCCATGAAGGAAAGTCATAAATCCCATCACTTCTGTACGATGAGGAATGTGGTAAGGAGTATATCTCCAGCCAGTGCCTTCTCCTACGCAAGTAAGGGAACCGCAAATCAGGTTATGTACCATAGCCAGTCCCTGAGTTGCAAATCTTAAGCTTGCCTCAGACAGCATAATATTGTTATCAATTAAAGTTGGTCCATGGCTTACTTCCACGAAAATGTCCTGAGACATCATACCGCCTTTTAAGGTTTTTGCAAATGCCGGTTTCTGGTTGTCATGAAGCAGGTTCTGGGAAAGTCTTGTACCCTGTGCTTCCCAGTCGCACCAGATACCCATGGTACAGTGATGAATATGGTTTCTGCGCATAGTAACGTCAATGGCAGCATGCATTTTGATACCGGCAATTTCTGCGCCGCCCTGCTCCATCATGTTATTGATATGGTGAATGTGGTTATCTTCAATGATACTGAATACACCGCCCATACGTCCAATGATACCGCCCTGTTCGCAGTGATGGATATTATTTCTGCGGATAATATGGCTTCCCACATTTTCCTTTAGCCAGCCATGGTACTGGCCTTTACATACAGCATCTCTCTCCATCTGTGTTGGGCTTTTGACATATTTATAGGTGAAATAATGGTCATTGTCCGGGTCCAGATATTTTCCTACGGAAATTCCCGCACATTTGCTGTTGGAAATATCACAGTCCTCAATAATCCAGCCCTTGCTCCAGTGAGGACCAATCATACCATCCTGAAAAGCTGCCGGAGGGGCCCAGGTAGTTGCTGCCTTGCAAATGGTAAATCCACTTACGGTAATATAGTTTCTGCCTGTTTCAGAAGGCATGAAACACTCTCTTCTTACATTGATTTCCACGTTTTCCTCATTAGGATTCTTGCCCTGGAAATTAGCATAAAGAACGGTCTCATCCTTTTCTGTATCCTGTACTGCATACCATTTATATACTGATTCTTCCGGCACCCAGCTGCATTCGTAAACCTCACCTTTGATACAGTCTTCCAAAGTTGCTGTCTCATAAAGCGCTTTGTCATTAAGATAAACACAGCCTGTATGTTTATCTGCTTTGGCAAAATACCAGTCTCCATATACAAAAGTAGTGTATGGATTATAATTGCCAAAAAGACTGTTTGGAATCCTGCTCACCCATACATTTCCTTCGTATACTTCCCAGTTTTTCACAGGCTCGGCTCCGGTAATCACTGCCTGTAAAGGCTCTGTACTGCGGTAAGTAATACGTGCATCCTCAGTTCCTGCGTGAACCGGATTTACATATTCCCGGTAAACTCCTGGCGCTACCAGAACCTCATCTCCCGGCTGGGCGATTTTTGCTGCATCATTAATATGGCGAAATGGCATTTCTTTGGTTCCGTTTCCGTCATGTCCTGCATTCACATTTACATAAATCTTCATTGCAAATACCATCCTTTTCTTAAAATAGTCAATTAACTCTGTTTTGGTATTATTATTTTAACGCATTTTCGCAAAAAAGGGTTGTACTTAAATGGATAGTATTAGCACTTATCGGATGTTTTTTTTAATTTCTCCTTGACATACAGCAGGCCAGCCCCTATAATGAACATTGTTCATTTTCAAAGGAGGTTTGGTTTTGAATACTGTTGTAACTTCAAAAGAAGCAATTTTAAAAGCCAGCCGGAATCTGGTGCAGACACAGGGATGGGGCGCAGTGAATATCCGCACCGTTGCTTCTGCCTGTGGAATTTCGGTAGGCTCTATCTACAACTATTTTCCTTCAAAATCTGATTTAATGAAAGCAACTGTGGAAAGTGTGTGGTGTGATATTTTTCATACTGATAAAAGCCCGTCAGACTTCGATAGCTTTGAATCTTGTATCCAGTGGGCATTTGACAGCATGAAAAAGGGAGAAGAAACTTATCCTGAGTTTTTCACCCTGCATTCCATGAGTTTTGTGGGAAAGGAAAAAGCAGATGGCCAACAGCGCATGGCGCAGTCCTGGCAGCATATCCGGGAAGGTCTTTGTCAGGTTTTAAAGCAAGATAAGAAGGTACAGCCTGACGTGTTTGACGAATCTTTTACCCCGGAAGCTTTTGTTGAAATTATTTTTTCTTTAATCTTATCTGCTCTTCTTCGGCATTCCTATGACTGCACAGGAATCCTTGGAATGATTCGCAGAACACTTTATCATTAGGAGGCATGATTATGCAGGCTATTATGGAAACACTTTTTGATGCTGTTTACCTGGTATCGGTTATTACCATCGGAATTCTCATGATTCAAAAATGCCAGGGAGAAAAACAATACCGTCTGTTTGGTATTATGGCAGTGGTTCTTGGATTTGGAGACGCTTTTCATCTCATTCCCAGAGCTTACGCCCTTTGTACCACAGGACTGGAGCACTTTGCAACTGCCTTAGGCATGGGAAAATTTATTACTTCCATTACTATGACCATCTTTTATATTCTTCTGTATTATGTATGGAGAACCCGCTATCATATTGGTGGTCAGAAGTCACTTACCACTTTGGTATATTTACTGGCAGGACTTCGAATTGGCCTATGCCTGTTCCCGCAAAATCAATGGCTCAGCAGCCACTCTCCTCTTTCCTGGGGGATTTACCGCAACATTCCATTTGCCCTCTTAGGACTTCTGGTCATTATACTGTTTTTCCAAAGCGCCAGAAAACACCAGGACCATGACTTCCGGTTCATGTGGCTTACCATTGTACTTAGTTTTGGTTTTTATATTCCTGTTGTCTTGTGGGCAGATACCATTCCTATGATTGGCATGTTAATGATACCCAAAACCTGCGCTTATGTCTGGACCGTATGCATTGGATTCCAGGCAATGAGAAAGGAGCTTAAAAAATGAAAAAATTATGGAACACTTCAATGATTTACCTGATTCTTGCCTTGGCAGGCGGTGTTTTTTACCGGGAATTCAGCAAATTTCATGGTTACACGGGAAGAACAACACTGGCATATGTTCATACCCACCTTCTGGTGCTTGGCATGTTCCTCTTTCTTCTGACTATCCTGTTTGCCAACCAGAAACCGGAACTTTTACATAATAAACTCTTCCAGAGATTCTTTGTTTTACATAACATTGCCCTTCCTTTTATGGTAATCATGATGCTGGTAAGAGGCGTTTTACAGGTTTTAGAAGCCCAGCTTACAAGCGCAGCCAATGCCATGATTTCCGGTTTTGCAGGCATCGCACATATTCTCATAACAATTTCTATGGTAATGTATTTGCTTGCTCTGAAAAAAAACTTTTGTAGTAAATGAAAAATAAAATATCAGGATGTCACACAAACTCCTTTTTCTGTGACATCCTGATATTTTATTTCTATGATATCCTGTCTCCTCCATTAAGCTCTTCTATAATATCATCTTCCAGAATATTTCTCCCCGCCCATTCCATGGCAAGAATACAAATGATAAGATTCAAAACCAACATTACAACCACAGGCATTACCGACACCCATGCTACTGGATGCAGATAGAGGTACACTCGAACCATAACATAATAAAGAATCTTTTGCATCGGAACATACAGTGCAAACATCAGTAGATTGGCATAAATGCCATAGCGGATTCCTTCTTTAAACAACATTCGACGAAAGCCTCCATCTGTAATTCCCATGGCGCGCAAAATACCAAATTCATGTTTTCGTGCCGCCACCAGATATTGCATACTATTGATAATATGCAGAATACTAATACCAAGCAGGACAAAAGCAACACCATAGAAAAAGAGCATCTTTTGTTCTATAAAAGCATTTTCAGTTTTAATCGCCTGGGTATAATCCTTTACCATACATTTTGACACACTTTTGGTGAGTTGTCTTATTTCGCTGGAAACAGCTGCCCCATCTGCGCCTTCCTTCAGCGTAATCCCCATATTATGATATCCGGTCACACCAAAATATTTTTCCATCTGCTCTTCTGTCATAATAATGTCCACCGTAGACGATTCCTCGTCCCCAATAAAAGCATCTGTTTTGGCAAGTGGTCTGGATGCAAGGGCTGCTACCTCAAGTTTCTGCTCTGTATAGAAGGAATCCTCTTCCTGAAATTTCAGCACCTCTGCCGGTACTTCTGTACTTTTGGGAGTTTTCAATGTGACGAAATCACCTGTTTTCATGTCAATACCATCATACGTTCCCTGACCGCCCATAATAGTTTTAAAAATAACCGTATCTTCCTTGCGCATGGTATCTGGATCAATACTTCCTTCCAGTAAATAGTCTGAAAGCTCCAAAAGCATCTCATCATCATATCCATAGACATTGACCTTCAATTTATAATCGTCATCGCCCTCAATGGTTGCCATACCATGATACTTTTCCATTAACACCGGATCCGGTTCCAGGTCGTCCGAAGGGTCTGTTTCTGCAAAATAAGAAGTCCAAATCAGCTTCCCATCATAAAGAGGAATTTCCCCCAACATGTAATTCATGGTATTCACAGACTCAACATCAGGAAGCTTTCGGATTTCCTCAGCTATATACGCTGGAATCATATGGCCTAAATCATCTGAGTCCTCGAATACCTGAATATCAGAGCCAAGCCCATCATCTGCTTTAAAAGTCAGTTCATTATGAATTTTTGTATTCTCAGTCACATAAGTGGCTCCCCAAAAAATAATACCACCAATAGAAAGGGAAAACAAAATGCCGAAAAAGCTACTTATTTTTCCAAACATAAACTTCTTTGTAAGAATATCAGAGAGATTTTCCCTGTGAAGGCAATAAATTTTCCGGTTTTTCTTTCTTTTTCCAGATTCCTTTCGTATCATCTGTCCCCAGGAATAGCTCCGCATTTTTCGCACCAAATAAAAGCTCATCACAGCTAAAACCACCACAAAGAAAATCAGGCTGCACCAAATCAGCTTTTCATCTATGTAAAACCTGCCTGCCTCTCCGATATTTGCCGCTGAAATTCCGGCTAGCTCCTGCTTCCCCCCAATATGTCGTAATCCCTTGTTCTGTACACCTACAAAAATCTGACCGATTTTTCCATACAGCAAGGCAGCAACACTATTTCCCAACAGACAGCCCAGCGGAAATCCTGCTGCAAAAATCAACAAAAGTTCTCCCAACAGACTTCCAAAAGTATATCCCTCTGCCATTCCAAGGGTCTGCATAATACTGTACTGTGACATACGCTTTCGCACAGACACTTGAAAAAGACTGTAGAGAATAAAAACGCCAAACACACCAAGAGCTATGAGTATTACTTTATTTGTCAACTGTCCGCCTTCATTGTAATAAGCATAAAGATAGGGAATACCGGTTCCTTCTTCCGTAAAACTTACTTTTAAAACTTCCCAATAGGCAGAAGGCGCTGTTCCTTTGAAATATCCATCAAGTTCACTGTTTCTACGGATGCTTTCCTTTTCTACATCAAACTCTTTGCAAAAAGCAGCCAACTGTTTATAAAGCGGACGGTTTTCCATAAATTTGAAGTAAAAAAACACACCGTTTTGCCCATAATCTATACTTTCATGGACAAATACCTGCATGTAGTCCTCTGTGCCTTCCACAGACTCGCTCAAGATACCGCTTAGCAGAAATCGTTCTCCATCCAGAACCACTTCACTTCCGATTTTCTCCGGAATTCCAAGATTTCGCAATACATAAGTGTCCATGGCAACTTCATTTGTAGCTTTTGGATAACTGCCCTTTAAGAGTGTGCGGTTCATCATATGCTGATAAGATTCATCCCCATAAGCTAACATAATTTTGTAAGGCTCTTCCATAACTTTCCGAATGGTAATGGTACCGGACGCCTCTATTTCATATCCGTTTCCGTTCTTTTTTTCCAGAAGACGCTGTGCCTCCTTGGCATCACTCTGGAAGTAATAATGCCAATCCCCATACTCCTGCCTGACTTTTTCTATGTTCTGCTGCTTCCCGCTATAGAGAAGAGAACCTACTCCACTAAGAAGTGCTGCGGAAAGAAGAACTCCGAGAAACAAAGAGAACGTCTGCTTTTTATAATAACGAAGATATGCAAAAGATAATTTCAACACGCCTTTCATGACTGCTCACCACCTTTTGCCTGAAAGCTTCTTTTCCCTGTAAGAATCTCTCCGTCCTCAATATGAATCACCCTGTCACAGGTCTGCGCAATGGCTTCATTATGTGTCACCATAAGAATGGTCTGCTTATATTTTCTACAGCTGGATTTTAATAACCCCATAACCTCAATGGTTGTGGCAGAATCCAGATTTCCCGTAGGTTCATCACAAAGTAAAATGGCAGGCTTATTTACCAGGGCTCTGGCAATGGCGACTCTTTGCTGCTGACCTCCGGATAATTCATTGGGATATTTCTTCCGCTTTTCCCAAAGACCAAGCTCCCGTAGCAATTCTTCGATATATTTATGGTTGATATGTTTTCCTCTGTCAAAGGTAATGGGCAATGCCACATTATCATAGACATTCAACACTGGCATCAAGCTGTAATTTTGAAACACAAAGCCAATATTTCTTCTTCTGAAAATGGTCAGTTCCTTTCTGGATAAAGAACCAATCTCCCTGTTTTTTATAAAGATTTTTCCCTGCGTGGGGTTGTCCAGACCGCCAATTAAATTTAAAAGTGTGGACTTGCCGCTGCCGGAAGTACCTACAATGGCAACAAATTCCCCTTCTTCTACCTGCATGTTTACATTTTGCAGGGCTTTGACCTGGTTTTCTTTTTCCCCATATATTTTTCTCACATTTTGCAATTCTAGTATACTCATCCTTTATGTCTCCTTTTTTTGATACGTTTAGTATACCTGTTATATCTTGCAATTTCTTTACAAAGAGAGCATTAGTTCTTACAGTTTTGTAAGAATACGGAGAAACAACTGCCTTTTCCATACTCTGAAATGGCTGTGATATATCCTTTTTCCTTTTCCAGAATCAGATTACACAAATACAGTCCAATGCCAGAGCCTTCCATATTTTCCACCTCAGGACTTCTGTAAAAACGCTTAAAAATATCCGTTAATTCTTCTTGCCGGATTCCCCTCCCATTATCGGAAATCTGAATTTCTGTATAAAGTTCATAAGATTTCACACGAATAGAAATAAAGCCGCCCTTTTCTGTATATTTGATTGCATTTTCCAGAAGATTGACAAACACCTCTACAGTCCACTTTCGATTATGATATAAGAATCGATCCTCAAAAGACTCCATGTCTAGCTGGATATCTTTTTTCTCTAGTTTCTCATAAACGGTATCCACAGAATCCAAAATCGTCTGGCGTATCTTCGTATTTTTTATTTCAAAATCATCCAGATTTTGTTCCAGCTTCACCATTTTAGAAAGGGATTCCACCATCCAGTTTAACTTCTCAATCTGCCTTTGCATTTTAGAAAAAAATTCATTTTTTCGTTCTTTTGAAAGCTCACTTTTTCCCAGAATCTCTGCGTAGAGAGAAAGGTTTGCCAGAGGTGTTTTCAGTTGGTGTGACATATTGGACACCAGACTTTTCACCTGTTCCTTTTCAGTCTCTGCACTTCTGGCATGATTCTCCAGCACCTCCTGTATCTGTTTTATCTTGCTCACAAGTGCCGAATACTCACCTTCCTTTACATCAGAATCTAAAATAATTTCCTGATTTAAGACGCGATCCAGTAATTCATCTATGCGGCGGTAAGTTTTCCTCTTTTCCCTGATACTCCACCAGACAGCGAAAAACAAAAGAATCAATAAAATAATCGAACTCCACATAATTTTTATTCCTTCCAGATATATCCAATTCCATGTACCGTTTTAATTCTGGCAGGCCTGGATGCATCCTCTTCAATTTTTGTCCGCAGTCTGCTGATATTCACAGAGACCGTATTGTTATCCACGTACTTTCCATCACTGTCCCATATTTTTTCTAAAATCTGTTCCTTGGAAAGAATGTGATTTTTATTTTCAATGAAATACAGAAGCAGACGATATTCTAATTTACTTAGCTGAATTTCCTCCCCCTGTTTCCACACTTTGCAGGTGTTCTGATCAATGGTTAAAGAACCTGTGACAATCCTGGAGGTCTCTGTTTTTTCCTGAAGAATCCGCTTTACCCTGGCTTTTAATACTCCCAAAGAAAAAGGCTTGGACAAATAGTCATTAACTCCCAGTTCCAATGCCTGAATTTCATCCAGTTCTGTATCCCTGGCGGTCAACATCACCATTGGTATGCTGCTGTAGCTACGCACCTCCCTGCATAATTCAAATCCGGTTCCATCCGGCAGATTGCAGTCCAGAAGCACCATATCATAAACATTCTTCCTGATTTCCCTAAGTCCCTCTGCTTTTGTTGGCGCCTCTGTCACTCTATATCCATCAGAAGAAAAAGAAAAGGACAGGCCTTCTCTTAAATCAGTGTCATCTTCTATGATTAGTAATCGTTTGTCGTTCATGTTATAAATTCCTTTACAAATACATTTTTACTTCTTGTATGCTGCTTTCACAATGTTTCTGCCTGTTCCAATAGATAATTTTCCGTATCTCCTTCTCTGTGGCATCAAAGCCAGCCATTTTAATTACATCAGCAACTCTATCTTTCATTTTCTGCCCACGTTCCAAAGCGTCCAACACGATTCTATTCAAGTATTCCGGCTTTCTTTTATCTCCTAAATCTGAAAAGATTGCATTTGCTGCCACCAACGCAGTCCTCATATATTGTGCATTATCTTTAAACAAATCACTGTCCACATAGAATCCCTTACTTTCAATAAATTGACTGCAAAATGTTATGATTGTACGTGTATTTCCTTCTCGATATGGATGTACACGCCAAAGTTTTGCTAAATACTCTGAAAATATTCTGGAAGCTTCTGCAACAGACAATGCCTTCCATAAAAACTTATTCATATCATCTAAAATATTGGTAACATTCTTTTCAATATTAATAACCCTGATCTCCCCTGCCCATTCGTAAACATCTTGAAAAATATAACGATGCATATCACAAAGTGACAGGAAATTAAAATGACTTGCAGATTCTTTTGTCACAAGTTCCGCAAGTCGTAAACTGGTATATTCAGCCTCCATACAAGATAATTCTTCTTCATCTTGTATATTGGCTAAATTTTTTAAAATGTTTGTATGTGGATACACATATGGATCTCTCATTAACCCCCACCTACTTCTTCATTTTATATTTTTTATCTAAAACTTTTCTCATATCCTCTGTAGTCATCTCACCGCGTTTTTCTTTTGCAATCAAATTTTTAAACTCTGGAGACGGTTCTAATCCATCCACTTTAATGATTCCAAGAGCATAATCCCATTTTTTGTCTGCACTTACCAGCATAATACCGTTCCCCTTTCTACTATTTTTATTATTGTACCATGTTTCGAAAGCAATATCCACACAATTCACTACAATTTTATTTTGTCTCATTTTTACAACCTTTCAAATGCTCAATCCCATGTAAAATAAACAGTGCAAAAAATGAGACTGTTTTGTTCATACTATTTTCAGGAGGGATAAAAGATATGCCAAAACCAAAAACAGCTACCGGCGAAAAAAATCTGATAGGTCAAAGGCTCATAGAACTCCGCCGCCAACATCATATGTCACAGCGGCTCTTGGCCTACCAGCTTCAACTGAATGGATATGATATGGATAAAAATGTAATTACCAGAATCGAAACAAATAAGCGTTATGTTACAGATATCGAATTGAAAGCTCTGGCTGAGATTTTTCAGGTTTCTTATGATTATCTCATAGAAGGAAAGGAATAGTCCAGACTATATTTCAATAATTCATAAACCTGTCCATTCCTGTTATCTATTTTCTTTTCCGAAGAAACCAAGGTGAATCCAAACTTCTTTGCCAGTCTGTTAGATGCTTCATTTTCTTTTCTTGTGGAATAAAAGAATTTTTTTGCGTCAAATTCTTGTTTGCAATATTGAATCAACGCTTCCAAAATCTGGGTTCCAAATCCTTTTCCCACATAATCCGGTCCCAAACAGATTCCTGTCTCCTGGTACACAAAAGGTTTTATCTTTTCTACTCCTGCGAATCCAATCGCTTTGCCACTTTTCTTTTCATAAACTGTATAGACATCATGGTTATTTTGAAATTCTATGGTTCGCATAATTCTCAGCTTTGCATCCTCTTGCGTTGTTGTAACCTGCCATGCCATATATCTTGCGCTTTCTGGTCTTGACCAGACATTCTCATACATCTCTTTCCAGTCTGAAAATTTTGCTTTATCTAAAATAAGATTCTTTGTTTCAATCATGTTAGCTCCTTCATAAAAAACAAATTCATGGTGCTGTGTTGCACTTCTCCTGGCTTTTGAATCTTATGAAATCCTGATTTTTCATACAAATGTATTGCAGCCTCCAGATTTGTATGTGTTTCTAAATACAGTCTCTCATAGCCAGCCTGAACCGCATACCCTTCTGCGGCTTCCATCAATGCTTTTCCAAGTCCTTTTCCCTTTGCTTCATCTGACAGATACAACTTCTGTATTTCAGCACACCTTGCAAATCCCGGAAATTCATCTATGCCAATACCTCCAAGAACCTTTCCTGTAGGATCTTCCACAACAAAATACGCCCTTTTCTCTGGATTTGCAGTGTAAGAACTGCTTAAATGGTCTAGCTGAGAATCAAAATATACGGTTCCCGGAATATCCAGGTGAAATTTTTCCAGATTTTTTCTGATAATATCTGCAAGCTGTACGTCATCCTTTTCTGTAATCAAACGGATGCTGTCCAAATGCTCTGTCCTCTCCATATGCTGTATGTTCCTTTCCTTTGAATCCGAAATTTTATACACTTATCATACTCCATTTTTCATTTCTTGCCAATCCTGAAATCTGCTTTCTTTTTCTTGACTTTGAAAACAGATACTTCTACAATGAAATTATCAAAATGTATGGGAGGTGCTTTCATGTTACACGAAGTGAATTTTAAGTCTTTTAATGAAAGAGATACTGTATACGGATGGATTTATGTTCCAGCGGCAAAACCAAAAGGTATCGTACAAATTATCCATGGATTTGGAGAACATTCCAGGAGATATCTGCATATGATTGTGAAATTTATAGATGCAGGTTACATTGTTGCTGCTGATGACCATGTGGGTCATGGAAAAACTGCATTGGAAAACAATACCTGGGGCGACTGGGGTGACAAAGGTGTGCATACCATGATGGAAGATGAACATACCCTCACAAACCTTGTAAAAGAAAAATATCCAAATCTTCCTTATTTCCTGTTCGGTCACAGCATGGGCTCTATGATTGCCAGAGACTATATAGCAAAATACGGTAATGAATTAAATGGTGTTACCCTCTGTGGAACCTGTGGTGTATTCCGCCACGCTGAAGAAGGCGCTGCCACTCTGAAGAAACTCCTTGATGAAGGAAAAGGAAAAGAAGCCGACCCCAACATCACAGGTTCACTTATGGGATGGATGTGCGAATATTGTGGAGAAGTGAAAATTGGAAATGAGTGGATCTGCGCTGACCCTTATGTACAGCAGGACCATGCAGCCGATCCCTTTGATGCTTTTACAAAACCTGTAAACAATCAGTCCATGTATGATTTCACCCAGATGATGTCTGTTATCCTTGGAACCCAATGGGCAGAAAAAGTCCCCACCTCACTTCCCCTCTATAACATTGCAGGAGATATGGATCCTGTTGGAGAATATGGTGAGGGTGTATACCAGGTATCCAACTGGCTGCGGGCTACAGGACATAAGGTAAGAACCAAACTGTACTCTGGCTACCGTCATGAAATCCATAATTATGCAGCTATCAAAGATGAAGTAGAAGCCGGGATTATTGCTTTTATGGATGAAAATTTATAAAAGTCACCCACTATATCCTGGAAACTGCTCCGCAAACGCAATTCTGATTCAGAGCAATAATCAGCCGAAGATTCATTTGGGCTGACTATTGCTCTTTCTGCATTTCAAGTCTGTATATACATACTTTGTTATAATGTGCTGCTCAACCACTGTCTTCCCTAAAAGTGTGATTGCCTTTTGCGGGCATTTACTAATACACCGGTAGCACATCGTACACTGATTCCCTGCAACTGCCTTTCCGTCAAGCAGAGAAAGATTCTGTGTCGGACAGTTTTGAGCACATATCCCACAACCATTACAGTTCTCATGAATATTCAGTTTTTTATTATATGCCCTTGTTTTACGATAAAACCAAAGCCTTTGTCCAAACAATCCGATCACATGTGCCAGAAAAGATAGCCCCTCTTTCGGATACATCTGCCTTTTTATATCTGAAGCGACTTTTTCAATCTTTTCAGTAGCTTTTTCCACAAGCTGTTGATTCTCCTCAAATGATTTTTTTAACAATGGACTGTCGCATACAGAATCAGGCATTTTCACATGTACTCCGCCTAAGATCATTGCCCCCTTCTTTTCTAGTAACCTTGCGGCACATCCGGCACCATCTCCACTAAAAGCTCCCATTGTAGCTAAACAAAGAACCTTTTTCCCTTTCCAGATTTCACCATTCTTCTCTATAAAAGTCCGAACGAAATACGGTATATTGGAAAATTGTACCGGATAACCAAATATAATCGTATCATTCTCTTCCAGCTTTTTAGCCGCCGATGGATTTTCTAAAGAAACTGTTTCCGCTTCTTCTAAAAGTGAAAATAACAATTTCACACAATATTCTGTATTTCCGGTTCCACTAAAATAAATTCCTAACACGACGTCACCTCGTTTCCTATGGAAAATGTGCAAATCAAATCTTCTATTTTCTCTTCCCAGTCTGAGGCATATTTTACATTTTGAAGCGTTACCAAAGAGGTAAGTCCATGAATATAAGCGAATAATGAAATTACATAGTCTTGCTTCTTTTCTTCTGAAAGTTCTAACGGAGCAAGCAGTTTCAGCACCTGTTCTTTATATATTGAAAATGGCTGATAGTCTTCTTCACTTTCCCCTTGAATATCTAAATTGATCTGCATTTTACCTTTGGTAAATAAAAAGGAAAAATAGTGGGGATTCTGAAGAAAAAATAAAACGTATGCCTTTCCAAATTTCAGTAAAAACTCAGGTTTTCCGGAATACTTCGCAATCACATCCTGCAATCGTTCCGTAAACTGATCTGTTATATAACTCTGCATCGCTGAAATCAAATCGTCTTTGTTCTTAAAATGACTGTATGGTGCAGCATGGCTTACATTACATGCCTGTGCTACCTTTCGCAAAGAAAGCTGCTGCATACCATATTCTTCTACTAATTCAATTCCTTTCTCAATCAATTCATTTCTCAAATTTTTATGATGATAGGTTGTTTGTTTCATTTTCCACCTCCAAACTTTACACTGTAAACATTATACCTTTCAATCTTTACACCGTCAAGTTTTGTAGATCATGTTCTTATGAATTATTTCAATCTTCTCTTTCGTCCAATCCCACCACTTTATCTTTAACAATTCTTTGATCACCATTTCATCAAATCGTTTTCGTATTGGCTTTGCCGGAACCCCTCCACAATCGTATATGGCGGCACATCTTTTGTAACAACTGCTCTTGTTCCTATAATTGCTCCATCTCCAATGGTGACTCCTGATAATATGACAGCTTCATAGCCAATCCAGACATCATTTCCAATTACAATATCTCCTCTATTGTCCCATGCCTCTGTCACTTTTTCCTTTTCAAGATTCCATTCCTCAAAAAATTCTTCCCCTTTCTTCCCAGTAGAGGGCTATTACAGCAAACGCCCATGCAGGCGTAAAACCGCATAGGCGTTTGGCAATCCATATCTTAATTGAGCGCATGAAAACTCTGCTGTAGCAATAACAGTTTTTTATTACCGCTGGACGGCATATTAACCTTATCCCAGCCTATGAAGATTTCTTCTGTATTCCTGCATTTCTTCTTCGCTGACTGTATCTATAATATATTGCAGTTCACTTATGATTCTATCACGTTCTTTTGGGCGAAAAGCAGTGGTTGGATAAAAATTAGAAACAGAGTTTGCAAATAAATGGGTTCGTATCTGCAAGTGCTTAATAAATGTCTGTAATTCTTCTAACCGCTCTTTTTCTCCCGCAGGAATAAATTTCCTTTCCTGTGCCATTCGATACAATTCTGTATCGGGGAATAGTGTTAATGAATCTACAGAAATAAAACGCGGATTTACTTTACTGAATACTTTCGCACTATTGACAGCATTTCGATAACTGTTTCCTTTTCCGGCAAGTCCTGTCATATATACAAAATAGTATTCAATTCCTGCCTCGTCTAATTTTCTGCATTGTTCAATCAAGTCCTTTGCAGTGTAGCCCTTATTTGCTAAAAGCAAAGTGCTGTTATCGCCCGATTCCGTACCAATACTGATTCCGTTAATGCCTAAGCTCCGAAGCCTTCTTAACTGCCATACCTTTTTATTTTTTATATCACGAATACTGGAAAACATAGCAATCGTCTGACATTCTACAAAATAGTCATGAATAAGCAATGCCCGTTCTGCTAAATTTTCATAACTCATCACAAAAGGATTTGCACCTGTTAAAAAAATACGTCTTGCAGTAGGCTGATAACTTGCCAACTCTGCTAAGTCCTCTTTAAATTCTTCTAATGGCGACATACGGAAGCACTCATTTTTATACAGACTGCAAAAACTGCATTTGTTATGTGTACAACCGGACGTTACTTGTACAATAAAGGAACTTGCTTCATAAGGTGGTCGCCATGTTCTTCCTGTAAAGTGCAATATTGGATTCCTCCTTTATAAATGCCGGAGATTTTTCCTATAATTTCGCAGTTCATTTTCATCAACACTGCTAATAATTCGTTCCAATACAGAAATAACTTTCTTGGTATCTCGCGGCAGTGTACCTTGAATGGGAATAGCATTTGAAGCACCTCCGGCGGCAAACCAGACAGGAATATTCAAATGTTCGACTAGGATTTTCAATTCCCTGTATTTCTCGATTTCCTGTTCTTCTTTCCAGTTTCCTTTTTGAATTTCCTCATATAATTCAGAGTTTTGATAGATGGTAAGCATATTTGCGCCTATGATTTGAGGGTGCAGTTGATTGCATACCTCTGCTGTTTTTCTTGCTCCTATCTCTCCTTTTCCTGCACCGGATACTCCTGTAAGATAGAAAAAGTTATAGCTGATACCTGCGTTGTCCAAACGCTGACATTGGAGGACAATATCATTTGAAGTGTATCCCTTGTGCATAAAAGTTAAGGCTTCATCATTACCCGTTTCAATTCCAATGGTCAAGCCATCATATCCTGCATTTTTTAACTGCAAAAGTTCCTCATCTGTTTTTAATGTAATATCTGTAATTCTTGAAAAGCACCCGATTGATTGATTCGTTGGAAAATACCGCCGTATCAAGTCTGAAATTTCAATTAAACGGGAAGCCTTTAAGACAAAAGGATTTGCCCCTGTTAAAAAAGTACGGGATATTTTATGACCAATCCATATGCGAAATTGTCCTTTAGCTTCCTTTAAATCGGCTTCAATATCTTCCATAGGTGTCATTCTGAACTTAAACGGTAAATCGTCATATAAAGTGCAGAATTTACATTGATGATGTGTACAGCCTGCCGTTACTTCCAAAAGCAGTGAGGACGCTTCATAAGGTGGTCGCCAAATCGTTCCTGTATAGTGCATGAAAATCTCTCCTTTCTCCCTTGCTATCCTCATTATATCACTGTACACTTGTTTGAAAAGTACTGTACTTTTTTATAGTACATTGATTTTTGATTGTAGGAATGATATATTGTAATTGATTGGAGGGGTAATACATGAAGAAAAGCCAAATGTCGATTGGGCGCTGTGCCACTGTTTCTACAATTCAAAAAATCTTAGGCGGAAAATGGAAAATTGAAATACTTTATTATATTGGATTTCAAAATATACAACGGTTTGGAGAACTACGCCGACACATCGGAGATATAACAGAATCCTCTCTGACAAAGCAGTTGCGTGAACTGGAAGCAGACGGTTTTATTTCCCGTTTTGACTACAAGGAAGTCCCACCCCGAGTAGAATATTCATTGACCGAACTTGGCAAAAGTTTTATGCCTGTCTTAGAATTTATGAAACAATGGGGAGAAAATAATCTGAATTAAAATCCTTAAATAAAAATTGAATTTATATGGTCGAATACGCTGTAATCACTTTGGGATTATGGCGTTTTTCTTTTTCTTGTCTTTGGCATTTACAAGAAGTGCCTTAGACGTGAAAAACCCCAGAAACACTAGGTTTTCTGGGATTTTAATAAGCTTTATTAAGTTATGATAACTTGTTAGAATCAGGAATTAGTTTCCCATCTGTGCAGCAACTTCTGCAGCAAAGTCTTCGTTCTTTTTCTCCAGACCTTCACCTGTTTCAAAACGAACAAATCCTTTGATTGTTACGTTAGCGCCATTTGCCTTAGCAACTTCTTCTACGTATTTAGCAACAGACTGTTTTCCGTCTTCTGCTTTTACGTATGTCTGGTCTAAGAGGCAGATTTCTTTCAGTTCTTTGTTGATACGTCCGTTAATCATACCCTGAATAACTTTTTCTGGTTTCTGGGATTCTTTTGGATCGTTCATAATCTGAGCCAGTAAGATTTCTTTTTCATGTGCAATGTAGTCTGCGCTTACTTCAGAACTGTTTGTGTACTCTGGTTTTAAAGCTGCAATCTGCATAGCTACGTTTCTGGCCATTTCTTTTACTGCATCATTTACAACATCTGTCTCTACGTCTACTAATACGCCGATTTTTCCGCCCATATGTGTATAAGAAGCAACAAATCCGTTTTCTTCTGTTACTTTCTGGAATCTTCTGATGTTCATGTTTTCGCCGATAACTGCAATCTGAGCAGATAATGCTTCCTGTACAGTTTTTTCAGCGTCGAATTTCCATGCAGAAGCCATGAAGTCTTCTGTTGTAGCTGCTTCTGTTTCCATAGCAGCTTCTGCAACCTGAGCTACATAGTCCTGGAATTTTTCGTTCTTAGCAACAAAGTCTGTTTCTGCATTTACTTCTACAACAACTGCGCTCTTTTCGTCAGCGGAAACTAAAGTTTTGCAAAGACCTTCTGCTGCAATACGTCCAGCTTTTTTCTGAGCTGTAGCCAGACCTTTTTCTCTTAAAAACTCAACTGCTTTATCCATATCGCCGTCTGTAGCTGTAAGAGCTTTCTTACAGTCCATCATACCAGCGCCTGTCATTTCTCTTAATTCTTTTACTTTGCTTGCTGTGATAGCCATGTTATGGTTCCTCCTGTTTATTTTTCTATTGTTTCAGGATATTGGGAACACTGCTTAAACGCTGTGCTCCCAACCGTTATTCAAATCTTACTCTTCTACTGCAGCTTCTTCTGTTTCTTCTGTGAAGATTTCTTCAGCGTCAGCAGCTTCACCCTGGTTTGCTTCGATAACAGCATCTGCCATTTTGGAAACGATTAATTTTACTGCTCTGATAGCATCATCGTTACCTGGGATAACGTAATCTAATTCTTCTGGGTCACAGTTTGTATCAGCAATACCGATTAACGGAATACCTAATGTATGAGCTTCCTGTACACAGATTCTTTCTTTCTTTGGATCTACGATGAAGATTGCATCTGGAAGTTTCTTCATTTCTTTGATTCCGCCAAGGTTTTTCTGAAGTTTGTCCATTTCTTTCTTTAACTGGATAACTTCTTTCTTAGGCAGAACATCGAATGTTCCGTCACTTTCCATAGCTTCGATTTCTTTTAATCTTGCAATTCTGCTCTGGATGGTCTTGAAGTTTGTCAGCATACCGCCTAACCATCTTTCGTTTACATAATACATTCCGCATCTTTCAGCTTCTGTCTGGATTGCATCCTGAGCCTGTTTTTTGGTTCCTACGAACAGAATTGTACCACCGTCAGCAGCGATATCAGCGATTGCTTTGTAAGCATCATCAACCATACCTACAGATTTCTGTAAGTCGATGATATAGATACCATTTCTTTCTGTGTAGATGTACGGAGCCATTTTAGGGTTCCATCTTCTTGTCTGATGTCCGAAATGAACACCTGCTTCCAGTAACTGTTTCATTGAAATAACGCTCATTTTTTTCTCTCCTTTTGGTTTACACTTCCACCTGCTTCTACACCGCCGGGACTCTGTTTTCTAGCACCGTCCATTGGAATTCACAGGCGTGGTTATTTTGTTACACTCGCAACGTGGGTATTATACCACATATTTTTCTCTTATTGCAAGGACTTTTTTCTAAAATCCCCTAAAATCCAAAGTTTCTCTGAATCCACTGAAGCAAAAGCGGCATCCAGCTTTGACAGCCGGGCTCCACTCCGCTGCCATCTGTCCGCTGTATGCTCTTGGTTGCCAGAGACAGACCGTGGGCTCCTTTAGGATATAAATGGAATTCTACCGGAACATTGGCTTTTCCCAGAGCTTCCACAAAAACCATGGAATTCCAGAATGGTACCGTATCATCATCAAAAGTATGCCATATAAACGTCTTTGGAACCCAGTCACCCACCTGATTTTCCAAAGATAACTTTTCTCTTTTTTCCTCATACTGACTTCCCAGCAGATTTTGAATACTATCTGTATGTGCAATGGCATCCTGACTGCTGATAACCGGATAACAGAGAATCAGCCCATTCGGCTGCAGGGATATGCCACGCACTTCCTCATTGAGGTTCTCCTCCAGTTCTTTCCAGAACACACCGTAGCTGGCAGCCAGATGACCTCCTGCCGAAAATCCCATAACCAGGATTTTTTCTGTATCAATTCCCCACTCTTCTCCCTTTTCTCTTATAAGCTGCACACTTTTTGCCACTTCCAGCAAAGCTGTGGGGTACACTGCCGGTTTGCAGGAATAACGCAGCACTGCTGCATGATAGCCTATGCTGTTAAACTGCAGGGCAATGGGTTCTGCTTCCCGGTTGGAGGTCATCCGGTAAGCACCTCCCGGACAGATTAAAACCAGTGGTTTTCTGGGATTTGGTTCATCATCCAGATAGTTTCCTAAAATATAAGTGTCCAGATGTGCATAGTCCTCAGACCCCTGCACTTGAATTTTAATACGTTCCTGAATCATAGTCTTTCCATCAGCAGACCATTTCGGTAAGCTTCTAAAAGTTCCTGCAGGTCTGCAATCCTTTCTTTTAATTTTACTCCTGTATCTGTTTCCCCTACGGTTTTTCGCTGTATGACACGTTTCACTAAAATACTGTCAGACAAAATGTCGCTTTCTTTACTTATGGCATCGCTGGTAGAAGTAAAAGGTTCGTGAGCGGCCAGAATCATCCCCCAGGAATTATAAATCAAAGTATACCCTGCAATCCCTGTTTCTTTTTGATAAGCCCTGGAAAATCCGCCGTCGATCACCAGGATTTTCCCTCCGCATTTAATCGGGCTCTCTCCTTCGGTATGATGAACCGGAACATGACCATTCACAATATGCCGGCAGTCTCCTGTAACCTGAAATTCCTCCAGGATTCTATTTGCTGTCTCTTCCTTTTCCAGAAAATAATAATACGGATTTTTCTTTTCTTCGTGAGTTTCTTTTGCCTCCAGAAAATACCGCTCAAAGGTAGCCATTTTATTTTTTCCAAATAAAGGTGAGTTAGGACTGCTCCAGATAAACCACAGAATATCCCTGCCCTTCTCCCGTTCTTCTTCGTTTACTGCCACAAAAGCTTTCCGCACATAAGAATCCAGCACATCATAGAGGGCTTTTCCTTTGTAAGATTTTCCATACACCTGGATTTCCTTAAAACTGCCATCCTCATTTAGCGGAATGCAACCGTGATACAGCAGATTATGATTGTATATTTTATACAGACTTCCCTTTTTTAATAAAAGCTGCATATGTCTCTGGAGTTTTTCGCAGTTTACAAAAGCAAAAACCAGACGATCCACAACCTCCTGCTCCTCTCTGGTAAGCTCATAGGGATTCTCCGGGTCAATGGTAGGGAAAAAGCAGTCCAACATAGGGTAAGTCTGATATCCCAGCCGCACAGTCCCTTCTGTGTAATCAATTTCATCAAGAAGCGCCCGATCCGCCATACCAAATTCTTTTCGGCGCATGAGAAGCTTTCCTTCCAGCTTAAACTGAATCACTGTAATAGCTTTGTGCATTTTCTGGTTCATTTCCTGCTCCGCAGGATTTGGTTCCTGATGCCCTTTCATTTTAAAACAGGCGCAAGGATCATCCTTATAATAAGTCATGGCAAAAGTAGCCAGAGGCAACAGATTAATGCCATAGCCCTCTTCTAAAATATCCAAATTTCCATATCTGGCGCAAATCCTCACTACCGTAGCCACACAACTAGACTGCCCTGCCGCTGCACCCATCCAGAGGATATCATGATTTCCCCACTGAATATCCAGAGAATGATAACCCTCCAGCTTATCCATAATCTGATGTGGTCCCGGTCCTCTGTCATAGATATCTCCCAAAATATGAAGATGATCCACAACCAGTCTTTGAATCAGTTCGCTAAGAGCAATAATGCATTCTTCTGCCCGGCCAATGCTAATAATCGTATGAATAATTTGCTCATAGTAAGACTCCTTATCCGTAATATCTCCCCGCTCTGTCATTAATTCCTCAATGACATAAGCAAAATCCTCCGGCAATGCCTTGCGCACCTTGGAACGAGTGTATTTAGAGGCAGTTTTCTTACACACCTCAATCAACCGGTACAGGCTGATTTTATACCACTCCTCCATATCCTTTTCCTGTTTTTTCACCAGAGCCATTTTTTCTTTTGGATAATAAATCAAGGTTGCCAGACTTTTTTTATCTTGCTGGCTCATGGTATGTCCAAAAACCTGATCGATTTTTCTCCGCACAGAGCCGGAACCGTTTTTCAGCACATGAGAAAAAGCCTCATATTCCCCATGAATATCACTAATATAATGTTCTGTGCCCTTGGGCAGATTTAAAATTGCCTGAAGATTAATGATTTCTGTGGATGCTTTGGCAATTGTGGGATACAGCTCTGACATCTTTTCCAGATACTTCACTTTCATAGCTTCCATCTTTGTTCCCCCGATACCTTTTCTCTTATCATACCATGTCCACGTTGTATTTTACAATGGAAAAGGCCGCCTTTCAGCAGCCCATTCTTTACATTCTTTCCGGCGCATCAAAGCCCAGAAGGTCAATGCAAGTTTCTAATACTTCTTTTGTTAAGGTTAAAAGACGAATCCAGGATTTTTTCTTTTCTTCATCTTCTTCTCCCAGGATTCTGGTTTCATGATAAAAGCTGTTAAATGCATTTGCCAGATCATAAATATAAGAACAGATTCTGTGAGGCGCTTTTTCTTCAAAGGCCGGTTCAATCACAGCATTGAATCTTGCCAACTCCAGCATCAGATTCTTTTCACTGCTGTTGACTGCTTCGTGAATAGCACCTTCTTCCAGGCTGTTTCCATCTTCCACATACCGACTTAAAATAGACTTAATTCTTACAATAGTGTACAGAATATACGGTCCTGTATTTCCTTCAAAAGAGGTGAAACGGTCAATATCAAAAATATAATCCTTGGATGCCTGGTTTGACAGGTCTCCGTATTTAATGGCAGACAGGCCTACCATCTGTGCGGTTTTCTCTGCATTTTCGTCTTTTACACTGCGGTTATCCACGATTTTCTTGAACATCTCTTCATTGATTTCTCCAATGAGACGTTCCAGACGCATAACGCCGCCTTCTCTTGTTTTAAAAGGCTTGCCATCTTTACCATTCATGGTTCCAAATCCCACAAAGGTAAGTTTTGTATTTTCATCTACCATATTAGCTTTTTTCGCACAGCGGAACACCTGGATAAAATGCAATTCCTGACGCTTGTCTACCACATAAATGATTTCATCCGGATGGAAATCTTCCATACGCTGTACAATGGTAGCCAAATCTGTAGTATTATAAAGGGATGCCCCGTCTGATTTCAAAATCATGCACGGAGGGATTTCCTTGGTGTCAGATTCTTCTTTTACATCCACAACTAAAGCGCCCTGATCCACATATGCATATCCCTCATCTTTTAAATATTTTACCATATCCGGTATATAGGCGTCTGCGTCAGATTCTCCCATCCACAAATCAAAATCTACTTTCAGCTTGGCATAGTTTTTCTTCAGGTCATTGACAGAAACTTCCATAATGTGTTTCCACAAAGCCCGATAACCTCTTCTGCCCTGCTGCAACTGTAAGGTTGCTTCCAGCGCTTCGTTTTTGTACGCCTCATCTGTTTTGGATTTGCCGCTGGCTGTAGGATAAATTTCTTCCAGTTCACTGACTGTGAAAGGCGCTTCTTTTGGATATTCCCCTTCATAGCTTTCATCAAAGTATACCAGCTCTGGTTTTCTCTTAGACAGTTCTGTAATAATCAATCCCATCTGAAGACCCCAGTCTCCCAGATGTACGTCACCAATCACCTTATGTCCCAGGAAACGTCCCATTCGCTTAATACTTTCTCCGATAATTGCAGAACGCAGATGTCCTACATGAAGAGGTTTTGCAACATTTGGTCCACCGTAATCAATGACAATGGTTTTCGGATTCTTGGCTTCTTCCACAGAAAGTCTGGAGTCTGCCAGCATCCGGTTCAGATAATCAGCCAGAAATGTTTTATTTACTTTCAGATTAATAAAACCAGGATTCACTGCTTCTACACTTTCAAACACAGGATTTTCCTGTAATTTCTCTACTACATTTCCTGCAATCATAATTGGAGCCTTGCGATAGGTCTTTGCTGCCGCCATAGCTCCATTACACTGGTATTCACAAAGGTCCGGACGGTTAGAAACCGTTACCTTTGCAAAATTTTCATCATACTCACAGGCTTTAAAAGCTTCTTTTAAGACTTCTTCAATATATACTGCTAATTTCTTCATAAACTTCTCACTCCGTATCTGCAATTTTTGTGGCTGCCACAGCCAAAGCTCCTGGTCCGATATGACAGGAAACACTCAAAGACAATGGCGCCATATAAATTTCATATCCCGGGAACTGCTCCTGCAATTCCTTTTTCCACTCCATAGCCTCTTCTTCGTTTCCGGTATAAGCAGCCTGAAGTGCCATGCGTCCCTGTTTTACATACTCCTGAAATCTGCCTTCTAAATCTTCTCTCATGGCCTGAACCATAATGCTCTTGGCTTTCTTTTTTCCTCTTGCTTTGGAAAAAGCGTCCAGCTTGTCTCCCTGAATCTGAAGCACTGGTTTCAGATTCAGTACAGTTCCAAGAGCTGCTGCCGCCGGAGTGATTCTGCCGCCTTTCTTTAAATATTTCAAGGTTTCCAAAGTAATATAAATGCTGGATTCCTGTTTTTCTTTTTCCAGAACTTCTTTAATTTCTGCACCGTTTTTGCCTGCTTTTGCTAAGGCAATAGCGTCCAAAACAGACTGTCTTTGAGTAACAGAAATTCTCTGGTTATCCACCACATGAACCCTGCCCGGATACTCTCTTGCAAGCACCATAGCTGTCTCACAGGAATTGCTAAGCCCGCTGGACATAGGAATATGCACAATCTCTTCTGCCTCTAAAAGCAGCTTTTCCCATAATTCCATCACATCCACCGGAGTAGGCTGGGAAGTAGAAATATTTGCATCCTCTGCTAATTTCTCATAAAATTCTTTCTGCGACAGGGTAATATCTTCATAAAACAATTCTTCGTTAATATAAAAAGGCATGGGAAGTACAAAAAGCCCAAGCTCGTTTGCCTGTGACTGTGTAATCCCACTATTACTGTCTGTTACAATCGCAACTTTATTCTTCACTGATTTGTGGCTCCCTTTCTTTTTCAAGTCATTATGAAAATCATACCATAGAGCATCCGGGAATACAATCTCTTTTTCTTTCTCTTTCTTCACATTCGTGATAAAATAGAAAAAAACAAAGGAGGAAGTCTTATGTCATACAAAACCCAATCTTACGCAAATACTGCTGTATCTGTCATAAAAAATCTGGAAAAACGCAATATGTCCGGATATTATTGTGAGACAGCCAAAGAGGCCAGAGAACTGGTAAAACAGCTTATCCCTGCACAGGCAACGGTCACAAACGGTGGTTCTGAAACCCTGGAAGAAACCGGAATCATGGAGCTTATCCAGTCCCCGGACTATCAATTTATTGACCGCAAAGCAGCCAAAACTCCAGAAGAATCCCGTATGCTCTATGGAAAAATCGTCACTGCCGACTATTTTCTCACCAGCGCCAACGCTATCACTCTGGATGGAGAACTCATTAATGTAGACGGAAACGGAAACCGTGTTGCCTGCCTTATCCAAGGGCCTTCTCATGTTCTGGTCATTGCCGGCATGAATAAAGTTGTTCCAACGCAAGAAGATGGCATCCGCCGGGTTCGCAATATCGCTGCCCCGCCAAATGCCATCCGTGTAGGTGCGCAGACCCCCTGTACGAAAACTGGCCAGTGTAATGACTGCCAAAGTCCAGACTGCATCTGCTGTCACACAGTCATCACCCGCCATTCCCGCCACAAAGGCCGCATCAGCGTCATCCTTATAGGCGAAGAATACGGATTTTAGATAAAGAAATTATCCTATGAAATCTCCGTTTGGAATATTGCTGCAGTTCTGGCAAATTTGCCGGAACTGTAACAATCATTCCTTCTTTTTTACATTCTCCGCAATGCTTCAATAGGACTTAGGTTTGCCGCCTTAATAGATGGCAGCAGTCCAAACACAATTCCAATAACAGTAGAGAAAATCACTGCCCCCACTGCCGCCGGAACACTAATTACCATTGGCGTTCCCGACATCTTGGCAATAATCGCTGCCAGAGCAATTCCTCCAAACACGCCCAGGATTCCGCCAATGCTGGTAAGTACAGATGCCTCCGTAAGAAACTGTCCTAAAATTCTTCTCTTATTCGCGCCAATGGCTTTTTTCAATCCAATTTCTCCTGTTCTTTCTGTAACAGATACCAGCATTATGTTCATAACCCCAATTCCTCCTACCAACAGAGAAATACTGGCAATCCATAAAAGCTGACGGTTGGTGCTCTCACTAATCTGCTGCAGCCCCTTTGCCTTTTCCATCATATCCTTTGCCTTATATTCAATGGTTCCTGTGGTGGAAGTAATGGAAGCATTTAATATTTCTGCTGTTTTTTTGCCGGCTGCGCTCATTTCCTCTGGAGATGGAGCTTTCACAGAAACCTGCTGCGGCTCATCATACTGATAAACAATGGGCCAGGATGCGTCTGGCATAAACACCATGCCGCTGCTGTTGCTGTAATAGGTATAATACTCTTCCTTGCTGTTAATAACCGGTTCATATTCTTCTGCTTTTTTCACTACCCCTACAACAGTAAAAGGCTCTCCTTTAATTTCTATGGTTTTTCCGATTTCCTGCCCCTTTTCAAAAAAACTGCCGGAGGCTGTTTCATCAATCAGAACCACTTTCCGATAATTCTCATAATCCTCTCTGGAAAATCCGCGTCCCCGGATAATCTGATACCCGCATACGTCCAGATAATCCTGGTCAATCCCCAGCACATTGCCTCCCTCCATGCTTTTATTCTGATAAAAAATTCCATCTGCATAGAGTCTGGACTGATAAAGTGTAACCTCCTCTACCTCTTTCAAATCCAGAATGGCATCCTTTTGTTCCTTGGTAATGACCGGTACCCCTGCCGGAATTCCCTGATATTCCATCTGATACTCTCCGCCATTTTCACTTAGGAACACCTCAACGACATTATCTCCCTCTCCTATGAGATTTTTCTTAATCTGTTCGTTGGTCCCTTTAATGGTAGATACAATAGAAATCAAAGATGCAATTCCAATGATAATTCCCAGCATGGTCAGAAAGGAACGCATTTTATGTGCCCAGATTCCCTGAAAGGATAATCTAATATTTTCAATCATCTATCTGTCTTCCTTTCCTTAAAAATAACCATTATACTCATCTGCCAGCTTCGCTTTTTTCACTTTTGCACCTTCTTTTACCTTTTTCCCATATGGAAAAGCTACATAGTCTTCCGTTGTAATCCCATCCTTAATCTCAATCAGCGAACCATAAAAGGTGCGGCCTGTGTGAACCACCTGTTTCACCAGCTTTCCGTTTTTCCCGGCTTTCAAAACATAATCCTCTCCATCTTTACTGCGGACATATTCTTTACTCAGGAAAATGCCCGTAATTTCTCCATTTTCCTGGGGCAAATCCATAGTTACCATTTCATTGTCCTTCAGCCCCGTACTGTCCTGGATAAACGCAGTAAAAGGATAATAAGTAATTTCCCGGTTGCTGTACATCATATAATCATCTGCAGGGTAAGGAGAAACCTCCTTTATTTCCGCTTCAAAAGGCATCATGGACTCATAAGCCATACCGGAGAGCATCTGTCCAGGCTCTACCACCTTTAACATGTCCTCTCCTACATACCCTTTAATGTAAACCCCTCCTGTACTTTCTACTACAATAAAAGGTTCCCCGTCAATTTCACCCTTTGCCGGGTCTCCAACCTTCTTCACCACACCATTTAAGGTGCTGCGGACGGTTTCATCCTGAAGCTGCTGTTCTACCTTTTTAATTTTAATATCAGCTTCCCGGATATCCAGACCCGCTGTAGCGATTTCCTGTTCCTTCTCACGGATGGCTTTCTTCATTTCTTCCGGAGAATATCCTCCAATAATATCTCCTCCTGGTGTTGGAACAAAAATACCGTTGTCCAGATCCTCCAGACCCGGATCATTGGGAACCGGAACCTCCTCCCATTCCGCAAGTCCTAATTTTGCACGATACCAGGTAGACGGATTAAATTGTTTTTCAATTTTTTCACCGTAAATGGTAATCTGCGCCAGTAAAGTTCCATCTTTTTTATCTTCTGTACGCTGTTCCAGAACACAGGTAAGAGGCGCTTCCTCCTTTTCTTCACCGCCACGGAAACCGGCAATGTGATTTAAAAAGGCTCCCTGTACCCATACATCTTTTTTACAAAGGAAATACAATACTGCACCTTCCTGCTTGTATGGTTTTGCAGTTTCTACAATCACGTTGTCCTCTGCATTTGGCGGAATGGGGTCTGTAAGACTGGTGTCCCAGTAAAGACGGCTGTAAGCAGTGGATTCTTCTTCTGGTGCCTCTGGTTCTTCCGGATTTTCCGGCTGCTGTGGAGTCTGCGGGGTTTCTTCTCCGTCTGGATTTTCCGGATTCTCCGGCTGCTGTGGAGTCTCTCCTCCATTGGGATTTTCTGGAGTCTCCTGGTTTTCTCCCCCATTGGGGTTTTCCGGTGTTTCTGGGGTTTCTCCATCGTCTGGAGTTTCTGGAGCCTCCGGCTGCTCCTCACCTGGCTGTGTGGCTGTTGTTTCCACAAGCCGCCACTGTTTATCACTGTCTCCCAGAAATTCGGTCTTATAGTCCCGGTTTGCTGCCACGGAACTCATTTTCCCGTTTTTTAAGTCCTTTAATTCCTGTTCCAGTCCTTTTTTCTTTACTTCCAGTTGCTGCTTGTTCAGTTTTTCCATCTCCAGATCAATGTTTACCAGAGTCATATCATATGTCAGAAGCGGATCACCTTCTTTTACCTCCTGCCCCTCTGTTACATGCACCTGGGACACAATCTGTTTATCCAGCAGTCTTACCTGCTGGGATGCATTGGAGGATACAGAACCTTCCAGACTGGTCGTGTCACTCCAGACCTGCTGAGCCAATTCTTCCATAGAATAAACAGGAACTGTTCCTTTCTGAAACCGGCTTACTCCAAACCAGATGCCTGCTCCCAGAACCAGAACTGCACCACCGCTTAGTACTGCGATTTTTATTTTTTTCTTCATATCCTCACCCTTTCTTCTATACTCCGGTTTCTCCGCCTTCTTCCGGCACTGCTCCTTCTTCTGGAAGGACATCTCCTTCTGGCAGCACTTCTGCGTCTTCCGGCAATGCTTCCGAATCCTCTGGAAGACTTTCTCCATCCTCAGGTAATGCTTCCGGTGATATTTCCTCTGTCATTCCTTCTGCCGGGTCATGGGTGGTTTTCATCCCTTCTTTCAGGAAATCCTGGGGATATGCTACATAATCGGATTCTTCCAGTCCGTTTTCAATCTTATACTGCATCATATTTTCATCGTAAGTTCCCAGAACAACCACGCGTTTTTCCAACGTTCCTTTTTCCGTCTCTGCCCAGACATAAGGATTTTTTTCCAGATCTGACAGAAATGCCTCATCCAGCCAGATGCCTTCTTCCCGTTCTTCCATTCCGTTATCCTGTTCAATATAAACATGCTGGCCAAGCAAAAGTCCGTCGGAAGCATCCAGCTCTACATAAAACGGATAAGAGGTTGATGTGGTCTGAGAAGCATCCTCTGAAGACATTCCGTACATCATATTATTGTTGCTGTTATTCGGATTTTTTGTATCTACAGCAGTGTAAGTACCATGCCAGACAAGATTTTCATCCACTCTTGAGCGGATAATTGCTCTGGCTCCCTCCACTACCTGTGAAGCATTCTGTTCATTTACTTTTCCTTTTACCCGGTACTCTCCGGTTGCCAGAATGGTAATAAACGCCTGGCTTGAGCCACTGTACATATCCTGTGAATTTTGTCCGTTGTTTACAGCCTTCACAACACCTTTCATTTCACTGGTAACTGTAGCATTTTCTATTTTACTTTTTAACTGATTCATTTCCACTTCTTTTGCCTTGCGCTCATATTCGCTTTTCTTCAAATCCATTTCTGCTGTCTGAATCTGCGTGGTATAAGAAAGCTGTTCATCTGAAGACGCATTCTTCTTTTCTTTTTGAAGCTGGGCTATCTGAGCTTTTAAATTTTCCATATTTCCGGAAGCCCTCTCCAAATCCAGTTGTGCCTGCTGAAGCTCCGTCTCTGTAGTAGCGGTATCATATGTAAACAAGGGTGTTCCAACATCCACCTCATCTCCTGCTTTTACCATGATTTCTTTTACTTCCCGCTCTCCGTCCTTCTGAATGTCCAGAGTTTTCTGCGATTCCACCACACCTGCCAGTCTCTGGATACCTGCCATCTGATTCATAGAGGAAACACTCATCACATAAGCCATTTCATCTCCACCTGCGTTTTTTTTCTTCTGAGCGAAAAAGATTCCTGCTGCCAGTCCGCCTACACATACTACTGCGCAAGCTGCTGCAATCAATGCCTGTTTTTTCTTCATAAACTACCTCTTTTCCCAATTTTATACTTCTTACTGTTGTAGCAATTCTGTCCATTTGTATATTAAGTATATCAAAAAATCCAGGGAATGTCTTTGAAATTTTCTTTAACATTTACAAAAGTTTTTACAATTTTCTTTCAATATTATCTCTGAGTGTTACAGCATTGTGTTGCATATCCCCTGATTTTTTGATAAAATGTTAAAAATATCATAACTATGTTGGAGAACTGCAGATATGAAAAAGAAATCTTATTTTCTAAGCCTGTTTCTGTTTCTCTGTCTTCTTTCTCTTGCCGGATGTTCCGGAAAGGAAGAACGGACTGTGAAAAAAACAGTAAAGGCTCAATTAGAACAATTAAAGGATTTTGATTCTGCTGTTGTGCAGGACTGTATTTCTACAGAAGAATTGCTTCCTGAGGAATTACAGGATGAGACACTTTCCCAGGAACTGGCTGATATCTTTTCTCTTTTTTACCAGGATTTTTCCTACCGTATCAAAGAAGTTTCTGTGGAAGAAAATCAGGCGCATGTAACGGCAAAAATCAAAACCCTGGATGCTAAGGCTCTGGCAAAGGATTTTTCAAAAGCTGCTTTAAAAGAACGGATTAAAACCAGCGTATCCTCCTCAGATGCCTTCTCTTTGGAAGAGTCCTGTGTTCTTTTAAAGGATTTAATGGAATCAGGTGAATATGAAACTGTGTCCCTTACCACGGATATACAGCTTCAAAAAAATCAGGAACGCTGGGAAATCGTTCCCACTCAGGAACTTGACAGTACACTGACCGGAAATTTTCTGAAATACGCCACAGACGCCAAGCTTTTAAGCCCGAAAGAAATTGTCAAAGTACATTTTGACGCGATGAAAAGTTTTAGCCCCCAGGAGTTATGTGCTTATTTACACCTGGACTCTATTCTGGATACTGACCGGCAGTACCAGAATTCTATGGGGGAAGCTCTTGCAAAACAAATCAGCAAACATTTCAGTTACAAAATATTAGAAGAAACCTCAGACAGCACCCAGGCTGTAGTACAGGTATCCATTACCAGCGTGGATTTCCACAGCATTATCAATTCCTACAAAAAGAAGGTTTCCAAGTGGCTGAAAACCTCTGAGGCTCTGTCAGCAGGAACCCAGGGACGCAGGGAAAAAGAACGGGAAATTCTCATTTCCTGTATTGAAAAAAACAAAAAAACTTCTTCTCAAAAACTGGATATCCATTTAGTAAATGACGGGGTAAACTGGAAAATACAAATGGATAGCGAAATTTCAAACGCCATCTTTGGAGATGCAAAAAATGCTGTTGCGGCTATTTCCGGGGATGTAGCATAATTTCACTACAAAGAAAAACCAGAGAGCAAATAATAAACTCCCTGGTTTTTCTTTTATTCTTCTGTTGTTTCTCTAATCGCAATACCCAGTTCTTCTAACTGTTTCTCATCTACCACATCCGGCGCTTCTGACATAAGACAGGAAGCGTCTTTTACCTTTGGAAATGCAATGACTTCCCGGATGGAATCCACTTTTGCCATAAGCATAACCAGACGATCCAGTCCATATGCCAGTCCGGCATGAGGGGGAACTCCGTATTTAAACGCATCCAAAAGGAAGCCAAACTGTTTCTGTGCTTCTTCTGGTGTAAATCCAATAACTTCAAACATTTTGCTCTGAATATCATCCTGGAAGATTCTCACAGAACCACCGCCGATTTCGTTTCCGTTTAAAACAATATCATAAGCTTTTGCGCGTACACGCCCCGGATCTGTATCTAAATACTGTAAATCCTCTTCCATCGGCATAGTAAATGGATGATGCATGGCCATGAATCTTTCTTCCTCTTCAGACCATTCCAAAAGTGGGAATTCTGTAATCCATACAAAACGATACTCATTTTTGTCCAGAAGTTCCATCTGTTTTGCCAGTTCCAGACGAAGGGCTCCCAGTACATCCCATACCAGCTTTGTCTTATCTGCTGCAAAGAGAAGCAGGTCACCATTCTGTCCATCCATGGCTGTAATCAGGGCTGCCATTTCCTCTTCTTTCATGAATTTTGCAAAAGAAGATTTCACAGTTCCATCTTCCCCGATAGCAATGTAAGCCAGACCTTTGGCTCCATATCCTTTGGCAAACTCTACCAGCTTGTCAATTTTCTTACGGGGCATAGCTCCCTGTCCTTTGGCGTTGATACCACGGACGCTTCCGCCCTGCTCCAAAGCGCCTTTAAATACTGCAAATTCGCAGTCTTTTACCACTTCTGATACGTCTGTCAGTTCCATTCCAAAACGCAGATCCGGCTTATCTGAACCAAAACGGTTCATAGCATCAATCCAGGTCATACGCTGAATGGGAAGCTGCACTTCTACGCCTAACACTTCTTTGAACAAAAATGCCAGCATTCTCTCATTAACGTCCAGAACATCCTCTACATCCACAAAAGATAATTCCATATCAATCTGGGTAAATTCCGGCTGACGGTCTGCACGTAAATCCTCATCTCTGTAGCATCTTGCCAACTGGAAATAGCGGTCATATCCAGAACACATTAAAAGCTGTTTGAAAATCTGAGGAGACTGTGGAAGGGCATAAAAGCTGCCTGGGTGTACGCGGCTTGGTACCAGATAGTCTCTGGCACCTTCCGGTGTACTCTTAATCAGTGTTGGTGTCTCAATTTCCAGAAATCCTTCTTTTGCAAGGAACTGACGCACCAGGGTAGAAACCTGGGAGCGAAGCATCATATTTCTCTGCAAATCCGGTCTTCTAAGATCCAGATAACGGTATTTTAAGCGTACCTCATCTCTTGTCTTGCTGTTTTCCTCAATGGGGAACGGAGGTGTCTCAGCCTCTGATAAAATACGAAGCTCTGTGGCCCGGACTTCAATCTCTCCGGTAGGAAGATTTGGATTTACTGCGCCGGAACGTGCTTCCACATGTCCTTTCACAGCAATCACAAACTCACTTCTTAAACGTCCTGCCTTCTCAAAGCCCTGCTCGTCAATTTCTCCGTTTTCAAAAATAATCTGCATAATTCCGGAGCGGTCTCTTAAATCAACAAACACGATTCCGCCTTTGTTACGACTTTTCTGCACCCAGCCCATTAAGGTAACAGTGCTTCCAATCTCTGCCTTTGTCACTTCTGTACATCTGTGGCTTCTTTTTAGCCCAATCATTGATTCTGCCATGGTATAACTCCTTTATAATTCTGTATCATTGTAAATTTCTTCAATCACAGAATAGCCTTCCTGCTCCAACTGCTCTTTCTGGAATTTCTTATTCTTCTTTGCATATACAATATTGACGCTTTGTCCGGCGCTTCTCTCTTCTCCTGCTTTTTTCATCACCTGAAGGATTTTCTCGCTGGAGAGTTTCTTATCCAAAAGATATGCTTTCTTAGCTTTTGCGCCTGGTACCTGGAATCCTTTTTCCATGAGCAGCATAACAATACGCTCAAATCCAATGGAAAATCCGGTTGCCGGTGTGGGTGTTCCTGTAAATTTGCCAATCATCTCATCATAACGTCCGCCGCCGCCTACGCTGCCTGCAAAACCGTCAATGGAAATCTCAAAAATCGGTCCTGTATAGTAAGACATACCACGTACCAGTGTGGGGTCAAACTCCAGGTTAAAGTTTGCTGTTTTTGCCTGCATAACACTTTCGATAATGGTAGTCAGATCATCTGCAACCTTTGGATCCAGGAAGCCTTCCAGCTTTTCCTTACAGAACTGAACTCCTTCAACTCCAGAGCCCATTGCCTTAAACAGCTCAATATATTTTGCAATGCCTTCCTTGTCATAGCCGGCTTCCTCAAGCTCTGCCGCTACGCCGTCCAGACCAATCTTATCCATTTTATCCAGAATAATAAACACCTGAGTAAAGGATTCTTCCGGGAAGCCACTGTAAGCTGCCATGGCTTTTAAAATCCGGCGGTCATTAATACGAATGGTAAAACTGTCAAAATCCAGCTTTCCTACCAGGGTAGAGGTTGCCAGAATTACATCAATTTCAGCCAGGAACGTAGGGTCTCCTAAAATATCAATATCACACTGCATGAACTGACGGAAACGGCCTCTCTGAGGACGGTCTGCACGAAATACATTTCCAATGTGCAGCGCTTTAAAAGGCTGTGGCAAATCATTGGCATTGTTAGAATAAAAGCGGCACAGAGGCACAGTAAGGTCATAGCGCAGTCCGCTGTCCACCAGATCATTTTCTTCTTTTGCTTCGTTAATCTTTAATTTATCCCCGCGTTTTAAAATGCGGAAAATCAGTTTTTCATTATCCCCGCCCTGTTTGCTGGTAAGGTTTTCAATGTGCTCTACACAGGGAGCTTCCATGGAGGTAAATCCAAACTGTTTATACGTATCTTTGATTAATCCAATAACATAATCACGGATTTCCATTTCCCGCGGTAAAATATCTTTCATACCGGTAACTGGTTTTTTCTTTAACTGCATGATTCTATTTCTCCTCTCTCTTCTTCATTATGAACAACTCTCTGAAATGCCAGGAAAACCTGCATATCAAAGTTTTTCACCTCATCAATCATCATCCCCACTGCCTGAGAACATCCGAAAGCATCTCTGTAAGGACGTTTTTCTGTAAGGGCGGCATAGGTATCACAAACACGGAGAATGCGGCTGCTTAAAGGGATGTTTTCCCCTTCCAGATTCTCCGGATATCCGCTTCCATCATAATTTTCGTGGTGATAGTAAATGGCCTCTAAAACAGATTTCTCATATCCTCTGTTTTTCAGAAACTCGCAGCCCAACTGCGTGTGTCTGCGTACATACTTTATTTCTTCTATAACCAGAGGGTTTTTCTCTCCGGAAACGTATCTGGTCAGGCGCAGTTTTCCAATGTCGTGAAGCATTCCTGCCACTACCAGGTCATAGCACTGTTCCTTTGAAAGTCCCAGCTCCATTCCCACTGCATAAGCCAGATTACTCACCTGTATCCCATGTTTGATTTCGGTTTCCAGATTATAACGAATTACTTTTCCACTCATTTCAGCCATGTATCAATTCCAGTTCGTTTCCTTTCAATCATCTCATCAATGCGGCTAATGTAATTTGCAACATCCTTTACATTTTCTGCCCGCTCAATACGCTCTCCGTTCTGGAAAACAAATTTGGTAGAAGCCCCTGCTCCTGCCGCCAGAATTGATTGTTTTTCCTCCATAATAAGTATATTGTAAATTCCGGCTTTGTCAACTTTAGCATATCCTATATTTTCCAGATTTCCGCACATATTTTTCTGACGGTACAGATAATAGGGCCCCATCTGGCACTCATATGCATATTTCATGGCCATGTCCATAATTTCCTGATTATTGATAAATTCCATTTCTTCATACTGTTCCTTAAACATATTTAACCGCGCTGCCCGTTTTACTGCCAGGGAATGTACGGTTAAGCTGTCCGGATCCAGTTTTTTTATTTCTTCCAATGTATGCTGTACATCTTCCTTCTGTTCTCCCGGAAGACCTACGATGATATCCATATTAATATTATCAAATCCACACTCCCTCGCCAGCGCGAAGGCGTGTCGCGTATCCTCCACAGTATGTCTGCGTCCAATAAGCTCCAGTGTGGCCTGATTCATGGTCTGGGGATTTACAGAAATCCTGGTTACCGGAAACTTCCGGATTGCCTGAAGTTTCTCTCTTGTAATGCTGTCCGGGCGTCCCGCCTCTACAGTATATTCTTTTACCTGATACACCGGAAATCTGGCATTTATATGTTCCAAAAGCCGCTCTAATTGTTCCGGCTCCAGAGTTGTGGGTGTTCCGCCGCCAATATAAATGGTGTCCAGAGTCCTGTCTTTCATAGCCTCTGAAATAAAATCCAGCTCTTTTAATAATGCATCCAGATAGGCATCTACCTGGTCTTTCCACCTCTGCAAGGGAGATGAGCTAAAAGAACAGTACAGACAAATGCTCGGACAAAAAGGAATCCCCACGTATAAGCTGTAGCCCTTTTCATAATCAATATCCTTTAAAAGCTCCCGTTCCCGGTTGGCAATGGTAATTGCCAGCGCTGTTTTTTCCTTGCTGGTAAAGTAGGTATTTCGCATATACTCTGCTGCCTGGGCATTGCTCATGCCGGACTCAATCAGCCCCATGGCAATTTTCGTAGGACGGATTCCCGTAAGGTTTCCCCAGGGAAGGGTCTGTCCGGTAAGCTGTGACAACAGTTTATATAAAACCTGTTTTAATTTATTTTTTCTGATTTTTCGATCTTCTGTCTGCTCATAGGTTTCCTGCCCTTCCAAAAGAGTATCCCCCCATTGAATACGGATGTGTACCTGTTCTCCATATTCAATAGAAATCAGATATTCCAGATCAGCGGGTACTTCCTCCTCCTGTACATAAAACATCTGAACCTCTTCTTTTGGAAAAAATGCTTTCAAAAGCGTATAAGCATCATATTCAAATTCTTTTTGATTAAAGGAAATTCCAATCATATATCCCTGGTCTCTTTCTTATAAGTATGGATTATGCAGTTTCTCAAAGGCTGCATCTGTTGCCTCTCCATGTCCCGGATAAATTTCTGTATGTTCCGGCAGGATTTCCAGCAGCTCTCTCAGACTTTTTCGCATACTGCTCATGCTTCCTGTAGGCAGATCCGTTCTTCCACAGCTTCCGTAAAATAAAGTATCGCCGCTTAGACAGACACCTTCTTCCTCGATCCAATAGCAGCAGGATCCTTCTGTATGTCCCGGAGTAACCAGCGTTTTTACAGAAAAGCCTGCCAGCTTGAATACTTCCCCATGTTCCAGATAAACATCTGCTTTTACGGTATAGGGATTCCCTGACCAGGAAGCAGACAGGTTTTCTGTGGTATCCAACAGCAAATGTTCCTCTGCCTTTGCCGCATAAACAGGAATCTCATAGTGACTGCGCAGCTCATTGACAGCGCACATGTGATCATAGTGTCCATGGGTCAGCAAGATTCCCGCCGGATGACCAGAAAGCTGCTCCACAGCTCTTATAATCCGATCCGGCTCTGCTCCCGGATCTACAATCAGTATTTCATCTGTATCCTTATTTTTCAAAAAATAACAGTTGGTGGAAACCGGTCCAACGACAAGTCCTCTTAACATTAAATGTTTCATAACTACTCCTTAGCCGGCAGTACGCTCAATATCCTTGACGCTCTCTATCTGCCTCAGTTTCTCAATAACGCTGTTTAATTCTTCCTTGCTTCCCACCTCAAAGGAAATATTGATGGTGGCAATTCCCTGCTTGCTGGTTCTGGTATTCAAAGAAGAAATATCGATTTTACGCTCTGTAAATAATTTGGAAATATCTACAATCAGCCCTCTTCGGTTATACGCATAAATATTCAAATCTGCAATATAACGTTCCCCGTTTTCCTGTTCCGGAACCTGCCACTCAGCATCAATTAGACGGTTCCTGTCCTCTGCACTCATGTTCATGACATTGATACAGTCTGTCCGGTGAATTGTCACACCCCTGCCTCTGGTAACATAGCCTACAATCTCATCTCCCGGAATGGGATTACAACACTTGGAAAAACGTACCGCAACGTCATGGATTCCCTTTACCACAATGCCGCCTTTGCTCTTTGCAATGCTAAGCTTTTCCTTCTTTTCTGCAGTGGCTTCCAATACTTTCGCATCTGTAATTTCAGCCTTATGTTCCTTGTTGTAGACCTCCTGGAGCTTATTCAGAATCTGGCCTTCTTTCAGGCCTCCATGTCCAAGAGCAGCCAGTACGGAATCCCAGTCCCGAAATCCGTATTTTTTCATAACCGCTTCCTGGTACTTCGGTTTCTGAACCTCTCCCAGATTCACACCTTTTACCTTGGCGTACTGAATAAGCATTTCTTTGCCTTTCAGAATATTGTCTACCTTTAGTTCCTGTTTGAACCACTGGTTAATTTTATTCTTTGCCTGGGTGCTTTTTACAACTTTCAGCCAGTCCCGGCTTGGACCTTTGGAATTCTGAGAGGTAATGATTTCTACACGGTCCCCGTTTTTAATCACATATTCAATGGGTACCAGCTTCCCGTTTACCCTGGCCCCTACCATCTTATTTCCCACTGCGCTGTGGACATTATAGGCAAAATCAATAGGGGTAGAACCATTGGGCAGAGTTTTTACATCTCCGGCAGGTGTGAAACAGTACACGCTTTCTGAAAACAAATCCAGGTCACTCTTTAACAGACTTAAAAATTCTTTGTTGTCTGACATGTCCTTCTGCCATTCCAGAATCTGGCGCAGCCAGCTCATCTTTTCTTCTTCGGACTGGGTCACGCTGAGTTTTCCGTTGTTGGATACTTCTTTGTACTTCCAGTGGGCTGCAATACCATACTCTGCGGTTCTGTGCATCTCAAAAGTACGGATCTGAATCTCAAAAGGCTGTCCGTTTGGTCCAATCAGCGTTGTGTGCAAAGACTGATACATATTTGGTTTTGGCATGGCAATATAATCCTTAAACCGCCCTGGAATGGGTTTATACATCTCATGAATAATTCCAAGGGCTGCATAACAGTCACGCACCGTGTCCACAATAATCCGCACAGCAAACAGGTCATAAATCTGATCCAGGGTTTTATCCTGGTTTACCATTTTCTTATAAATACTGAAAAAGTGCTTAATCCTGCCATCAATCTGACCTTTGATTCCGGCTTTTTCAATATGGGTCCGAACCTCACCTACCACCTGGTCAATAAAAGCCTGGCGCTCACTTTTCTTTAAATTAATTTTTTCTACCAGTTCATAATAGACATCTGGCTTCAAATATTTTAAGGAAAGGTCATCCAGTTCAATCTTTACCTTGGAAATACCAAGACGCTGGGCAATGGGCGCATAAATATCCATGGTCTCTCTGGCTTTTTCCTTTTGTTTGTGAGGCGGCATATATTTCAGGGTTCTCATGTTATGGAGACGGTCAGCCAGTTTAATCAGAATAACACGGATATCTTTTGCCATAGCCAGAAACATTTTTCTCAGATTTTCTGCCTGCACCTCTACTTTATCGGCAGAATAATTCAACTGTCCCAGTTTGGTAACGCCATCCACTAAAAGCTCTACCTCTGCGCTGAATTCTTCTCTGATTTCTTCACTGGTCATTACCGTATCTTCTACTACATCATGAAGAAGTCCGGCAACAATAGTCTCCTTATCCAGCTCCAGATCCGCCAGAATAATACCTACGCAGAGTGGATGAATAATATAAGGTTCTCCTGATTTTCTGGTCTGTCCTTTATGTGCATTATTGGCAATGTGAAATGCCTTTTCAATCATGGAAATATCGGCAGACGGGTGGTATTTCCTGACACTTGTAATTAATTCCTTGTATAAAACTTCCGGGCTGGTAAAATCGTCCATGGACTTCACACTTGCATCAGCCTTTTTTACAATTTCTTCTGCCTGCAAAGCAGTTTGCTTATTTTCTTCCATATCCAACCATCACCTCTTTATCCATGAACCCTTTTATTTTCCTTCGTAACAAATCACCGATGCCACATCATACTTTGCCAGACGTTCTCTGCCTTTAAGCCCTGCAAGTTCCATCAGGAACACAATTTTGACCACCTGGCCTCCCAGTTCTTCTACCAGCTTTGCTGTGGCTTCTACGGTACCGCCTGTTGCAATCAGGTCATCCACAATCACCACTTTCTGTCCCGGTAAAATGGAATCCTTATGCATTTCCACCGTTGCGCTGCCATACTCTAAATCATAGCTTTGCTCCACTGTTTCACAGGGTAATTTCCCCTTTTTCCGCACCAGAACCAGAGGTTTATGTAAATTATACGCAATAGGAGCTCCAAATATAAATCCTCTGGACTCTGCTCCTACAATCACATCTGCATCGGTTCCTTCTACCAGTGCCTGCATAGAATCTACAGCTAATTTCAAACCATCAGCGTCCTGAAGAATACTGGTAACATCCCTGAAGATAATACCTTCTTCCGGAAAATCCGGAATGCTCCTTACATAGTCTTCCAATTTCTTTTTTTCCTGTTTGTTTTCTTCACAATTTCCCATATGCTCTCCCTGCCTGCTATCGAATTTTGTCATAATTCAAATTTTTATGTGGTTTAGTATACCATCTTTTCCTTGCGGACGCAAACCCCTTTTTCTATCGAATACTCTGTACCACCATTTCTATGCTCTCTCTTCCCCGAAAACTGTTGACTGTTGGGTAATAAATCACATCAAAACATGGTTTTTCCTGTGTCTTTGTCACAAATACATCCCCGTCTCCAAACCAGATGCCCTCTGCTGCTGCTCCAAATTCATCTTTTAACTGCATTTTCACTACATTCCGGTTCTTTCCCAGGACTCTGCATTGTGAAATCTGCAGATTTTTCTGTGCAAATACCGGCTTTGTATTTCCTTTTCCAAATGGCTCCAGTTGACTTAACTGGCGGATGAAAGGAATTGTCACATAAGACATGGGCATTGGCACGTCAATGACGATTTTCTCTGTCATATCCTCCTGAGTGAGGGTACAATTCTCATTCAGCCTTCTGCGAAGCTTTTCAATATTTTCCTCTTCCATAGAAAGTCCTGCTGCCATGGGATGCCCGCCGAATTTTGTAAAAAGTTCCTTGCACTTTACCATCTCCTGGAACATGTGATATGTTTCAATGGATCTTCCGGAACCCTTTACGCCTTCTTCTCCCTTGGTAAGTACAAACACTGGTTTTGTATAGCGTTCCCGTATTCTTCCTGCAATGATTCCTGCCAGACTTTCATGACAGTCCGGAAGATAAATCACCAGCACACGGTCTTTAGCTAAGTCTGTGTTTTCTACCATTTCAATAGCCTGCTCCACCCCTTTGGCTGTCATATCCTTTCGGCTGTCATTTAGAGCTTTTAAGTCTTCTGCCAGAATGGAGGCCTCTTTCTCATCTTCTGTAAGAAGCAGATTCAGCGCTCTCTTAGCTGTACTCAGACGCCCGCTGGCATTCATACAAGGTCCCAGAATAAATCCAATATGATAGGCTGTAATGGTCTTCTCTTCCAGATTATTGACACGAATCAGGGCTTTTAATCCTTTGTTTTCCGGATTTTGAAGGCGCATGAGTCCCTCACGGACGATAATCCGGTTCTCATCCTGCAGCTCCATCACATCTCCTACTGTGGCAATGGCTGCAAAAGGGATGAGATTATTTAATTCTGTTTTGGGAATCCCCAGGGTTTCATAAAGCCCGCAAATCACCTTAAATGCCACCATAGCCCCGCAAATGCCGGAGAATGGATAGGTATCCCCTTCCTGTTTTGGATTCACAATAGCATCCGCAGGAGGTAAAATAGTTCGGACTTCCCCCTGAGGCAATTCCTCATAGGGCACCTCATGATGGTCTGTCACCAGTACGGTCATGCCCAGGGCTTTGGCATGAGCAATCTGGGAAATGGCGCTGATACCATTATCGCAGGTAATAATGGTGTCCACCGAAGCCTGGGCTGCCAGATCAATGAGTTCCTCTGAAATTCCATAGCCATCCTTCATCCGGTCCGGAATATCTACATCCACCCAGGCTCCTGCCCGTTGCAGTCCCTTTAAAAGAATATAGGTGGAGCATACTCCATCAATGTCATAATCTCCGATAATCCTGATTTTTTTCTTTTGCTCTATCTTATCTGTTAAAATCTTAAGAAGCTCTCCCATTCCCTTTAAAAGTCTCCAGGAATGTAAATCTGAAAGCCTTCCGTGAAGATATTTTTCAATTTCCTCATCTGTAATCTGATCCCTGTTTCGCATGAGTCTTGCAATCACAGGATCCACGCCAAATTTGCGGCTGATTTCCTGAAAATCCGCCCGTTTGGCAGACACTACCCATTTTTCCATAATTTTCTCCTTTGTACTTTATGTAAAAAGAGACTGCTGCACCGATTTATGCAACAGCCTCCTTGTATTAACGATTTTTGATTTTTGTTTTCATCACATACCACAGTGCTCCTGTAATACATACAGAAGAATATCCGCCGCAGATAATACCTACCATCAGAGGCAGCGCAAACTCACGGATAGAGGATACGCCCATGACAAACAGCAAGAATACCATAATAAAGGTTGTCAAAGAAGTGTACACACTTCTGGTCAGGGTCTGGGTAATGCTGGCGTTTACCAGGTTCTCCAAATCCTCTTTCTTTCTTGCGCCTGCCATATTCTCACGGATACGGTCAAAGATAACAATAGTGGCATTAATAGAATAACCTACAATAGTCAACATACATGCAATAAAGGTATTTCCCACAGAAACCCTTGCAATAGCATAGAAGGCCAGAACCACCAAAACGTCATGCAAAAGGGCAATGACTGCACTGCTTGCAAAACGGATGTCCTTAAACCTGAACCAGATATACAGAAGCATAAGAATGGTTGCCACAACCACAGCTTTTACTGCATCTGCACGCATTTCACTGCTCACAGTAGAAGAAATACTTTCAGAAGTAATATCATCCTTGCTTACTCCAAATTCCTCTTCCAGCGCCTGATTTAATGCTTCCCGCTCTTTTACATCCAGGGTTACTGTTTTAATAATAACCTGATTGCTTCCCACTACTTTTGTAGCCTGTACGTTTTTATCTCCAGTTACTTTTTCTACCAGAGGTGTTACCCTGGCATCAATCTCTTTAATTGGCATATCTTCTGCAAAAGTTACATTCGTAGAAGTACCGCCTTTAAATTCCAGGCTGTATTTTAAGGCTTCTCCGCTGGTGCCTTTGAAAATCAGCATTGCAACAGGCGCGCTTAAAATCATTAAAACAGAAATCAGGAAGAATACTTTTCTCTTCTGTAAGAAGCGGATTGGTGTTCTTTCTTTTCTCTTGCCATAGAATTTCTCATCTCTTACACCAACTGCGTAAACAGCGTACATGAGGAATCTGGATACTACTAATGCAGTAAACATGGAAAGCACAATACCAAAAGCCAGCGTCTGAGCAAAGCCTTTTACCGTACCGGAGCCCAGCCAGTTTAATACAAACGCTGCGATTAAGGTTGTAATATTTCCATCAAAGATTGCAGAAAACGCCTTTTTAAAGCCAGCCTGCAAAGCAGTTCTTACGCTTTTTCCCGCTGCAATTTCTTCCTGAATACGGGCGTAAATAATAACATTGGCATCTACCGCCATACCAATAGACAGGATAATACCGGCGATTCCCTGTAAGGTCAGAGTCAGGTCAAAGGCATTTAATGCAATTAAATCCAGACATACATAAATCACCAGAGCAATACCGGATACTAATCCCGGAATTCTGTATACAACAATCATAAACAGAATAATCAAAGCCAGACCAATAGCTGCTGCTACCAAACTGGTGGAAATGGCTTCTTCACCAAGCTGTGCAGCTACAACACTGGAACGCAGTTCTGTAAGCTCCAGCTTCAGGCCACCGATACGAATAGTGGAAGCCAGATTTTCTGCCTCCTGGGCATCTTTCATACCGTCAATCTGCGCGCTTCCATTTTCGATTTCAGCCCGTACACTTGGCACACTGACAAAGCTTCCGTCATAGTAAATACCAATGGTGTCATTTCCTGCTTCGTATGCAGTCTTTGTAGCTTCTGCGAATTTTTTTGTTCCTTCTTTTGTAAAGGACAGGCTTACAACATTGGTTTTATTCTTTAAATCATCCTCTGCGACTGCCGCTTTGGCATCCTTGACATCCGTACCGCTCAGCACAATACCGCCGTCTGCCTCAATCTCTTCAATGGTTTTAGTAAGCTCATATTCCCCTGTCTGGGTATTGAGTGTATAGTTCTCATTTCCCTGGGAATCCTTATGTGCGATAAAATACAGCGAACCCGGTTTTCCCAGTTCTTCCAGAATCTTATTGGCATCATTTACACCAGGAATCTCTACGATAATACGGTTCTCACCTTCCTGATATACCTGCGCTTCTGTACTGTATTGTTCCACACGCTTTTGCAGTTTGTAAATAGTATCCTGCATTTCATCCGGCTCCGGATTTTCTTTGGAGGTCTCATAGGTAATGCTGACACCACCGGACAGATCCAGTCCAGTCTTAATGTTTTTTGCAGCGCCTGTCCCTGTAGGACCGAATCCCACTGCTGTAGTAAAAATCAAAAATGCAGTCACCAGAACGGTCATCACAAGCACAAGTATGCCTCTGTTTTTTTTCATGGTCTTTCCCTTCTTTACATTCTTATTTCATGACGCATGGCCATCTGTTATTCCTCTTCTGCCTCAGCCGCCTTTAACATAATGGCGCACTCCACACGTTTACGCTGCAGTTCACAGCCTAAATCATAGGCATCATTAATAGAGCCATGGAAGTTGTAGGAGTTTGCCGCACAGCCGCCGCTGCAGTAAAACTTGGCAAAGCAATCCTGACATTTTTCCTTTGCATAAACATTACAGTTTTTAAACTCTTTGCAAAGATCCTGGCGTTTTACACCATCCCATACATTTCCCATGAGGAATTTCTCTTCCCCAACAAACTGATGGCAGGGATACAAATCTCCCCATGGAGTCACTGCCAGATATTCTGTTCCTGATCCACAGCCGGACAGACGTTTATAAACACAGGGACCGCCTGTTAAATCAATCATGAAATGGAAGAAATTAAAGGCCTTTCCTTCTTTTCTCCTGCGAATCATTTCCTTTGCCAGCTTATCATACTCTTCGCAGATTTTCGGAACGTCTTCCCACTTAAGAGCATATTCTTCTTTTTCATCTGCTACTACCGGCTCTACGGAAATCTGGTCAAAGCCCAGGTCTGCCAGGTGCAGCACATCCTCTGAAAAATCCAGGTTATGACGGGTAAAAGTACCCCTTGCATAGTAACTCTTTTCTCCCCTGCTTGCGGCAAATTTCTGAAATTTCGGCACAACCAGATCATAGCTTCCTGCACCTTTTCTAAATGGACGCATAAAATCATGGACTTCTTTTCTTCCGTCAATACTGAGAACCACATTTGCCATCTCTTTGTTGGCAAATTCCATAATTTCGTCATTCAGTAAAACCCCATTGGTAGTCAGCGTGAAACGGAATTTCTTATTATATTTCTCTTCCTGTGACCTTCCATACTCTACCAACTGCTTTACCACATCCCAGTTCATCAGAGGTTCCCCTCCAAAGAAATCCACTTCCAGATTTCTTCTGTTTCCAGAGTTGGCAATGAGGAAATCCAATGCCTGTTTTCCCACTTCATAGGACATCATGGCTCTTCTTCCATGATATTCTCCTTCTTCAGCAAAGCAGTAGCGGCATGCCAGATTACAGTCATGGGCAATGTGCAGACACAGAGCTTTCACCACTGTCTCTCTCTCTTTAAAATGTTCGATGGCATCCCTGTAAATATCTTCTGTAAAAAGCATTTGTGCATCGGTAAGCTCCTGAATCTCTCCAAGGGCTGTGGAAATCGCTTCTTCCTGGTACTGTCCTTTCAGATGTTCCCGGATAAAAGCCCCATCTTTGCCTTCATCCAAAAGTCCTATGATATCATAGACCAGTTCGTCCACAACATGTACAGAACCGCTGTTTACATCCAGTACAATGTTATATCCATTGTTTTTGTAACGATGAATCACCGTGTTACCCCTTTCTTTTGCATATTTTTATCGCAACAAATAAGCAGCGGCTTTAATGCCGCTGCTCCCATTCGTTCCTGCACGCGAAAGCTGTCCGTGGCAGATTTGAACGCCTTACGACAGATTATTTATTTTCGCAGCTCTGGTTTCCTACAGTACAGGAAGTTTTACAAGCTGACTGGCAAGATGTCTGACATTCACCACAGCCACCTTTTTTCACTGTGTTCTGTAAGCTTTTTGTATTTAATGTTTTGATATGTTCCATCACATAATCCTCCTTATGTATTTAGTATTCAGATATGATATCTAAGCGGTATTATAGCATAGCTGCCCTTGCCAGGCAAGTATTTCTTTTTCAGGATAGCATTCCTCCCAGGGTTCCTCCCATAAGACACAGGGAAAACAAAAGCAGCATTTCTTTCATATCTCCTCTTGCCTGATGTTCCGTCAAAAAGGTCACTGCCAAAAGCAAAAAAGCATAGCTTCCTCCAAGCCCCATTCCCCAGAGAAATCTTCTGGACTCTGCCTTTTTCCCCATATAAAATCCACCAGTCAGACAGGAGACTATGTAAATCAGCCAAATCCCAAGATTCACCTGACTCTCTCCCAGTCCCATTTTATACAGCAAAAAAGCAAGTACCAGAAGCAGTACGCCGGTTACCGCATAAGACAGCAGCAACGCTTTCATCATTTGTAAAGGCTTTGCATTTTTTGAAATTGTCTGTTCCATATCAAAACCCTCCCATATGTATCTATATGGAAGGGTTTCTGTATTCATGCCTTATTTGTCCTGTTTTTTCTTCTTTTTCCCCAGAAGCACAGCTCCTGTTCCAAGCGCCAAAGCTCCTGCTCCTAACAGTACATATTGTAAAATCTCTGTATTATCTCCGGTTTTTACCGTATGGATAACCGTTACGTTGGAGCTTCCCGTATTAGCTGCTGACTGGTTTCCAGGTTTTTTCTGTGCTGCAGATGTTCCCTGAGAAGTTTGTGCTGCATTGCTCTGTCCAGAGGAATGATTACTCTGCTGTCCTGACTGCTGTACAGACTGACCGCCTGTTCCTGTTGAGGGCTTGTGTCCCGGACTGGTGATTCCAGGTCCTACAATCTGATGTCCACCTACATTAAAAGGACTGAAGGAAGCTGTTTCAAAAGCCAGATACTCTTCGCCATCTTTTACTTCAATGGTCATATTCCCTACTTTTCCCTCTTTATCGAAAATGAAATATTCATACTCATTATTTCCCAGATAATGAGCAATGGACAAATCAGAATAACAATCTGCATTTTCCGGCAGAGGTATCAGTACTTTTACCTTCTTGCCTTCCGGTATCTGATACTCTGTATCTTCTTTTAAATCCCACAGTTTCAATTCATAGGCGGAAAGGATTTCCCCGATTCCCGCATCCGGCAACTGGCTGACACTATCATTGTAGCTTACCTGAAGGTCCACATAAAATGGAAGAAAGTCTGCAGAAACCTGTACGCCAGACTCATCAATCAGGCTTCCTACCGGAATGACCTCAGGGGCTTCCTGCGCCACTTCACCCAGTTTTCCCGGCTGTGCGCTGTTTTCAACAGAAGGTTTCTGCTGTTCCTGCTGCTCCTTTTCTGGCACAGCGGGTTCTACCGGAATAATGGTCACATCCTCTTTGGACTCTTCTTCGGATTCCTCCTTTGAAGGCTCTTTCGAATCTGTTGTATCTGATTCTTCCTGCGGGTTTTCCGGTTTCTGCGGTTCTTCCGGCTTCACGTCCTCTTCTGTTTCAGGTTCTGCCTCAGACTCTTTGTTTTCCTTTAATTCTTCTACAAATACCTGTATTTTACGCACTACGGTTTGAGAATCCTCTTCCCAGCCTTCTATCCCGGTATAATCCCATTTTTCCAGATTATTGGGAGTAAATCGAAGGATCATCTGACTTTCATATGCTGTTAAATCTGTATTTCCTTCCCACGCAAAAATTCCCTCTCCCGCAAATCCAGTCTCTTCCTCAAATGCAAAATCTTCCCACTCTGCTTTTGTCTCAAATACCAGCTTTTGAGGAATCTGCAAAACAGCTTCCTGCTTTTGGGTTTCACCAGGCTGTTGTTCCGGTGTTTCCTCTTCCGGAACTTCTGTCTCTGGCTGCTGTTCCGGTGTTTGTGGCTGCTCATGCTTCTCCTCTGGTGTTTCAGAGTGTTCTGTCTCCGGCTCTTTCTCCGGTGTTTCTGCCTCTGGTTCTGTTTCCGGCGCCTCCGGCTGCTGAGGTTTTTGTTCCTCCTGAGGTACATCCGGTTTTTCTGTCTCTGGAGTTTCCTGTGGCGCCTCTGGCTGCTGAGCCTCCGGTTCTTTTTCTTCCTCTGCTGTCTTTATTTGAAAAGCAGCCTTTCCCGCTTCTGCAGAATCTGTATCTACATCCTCTGCCTGAATTCCGGCTCCGAAAATTGTCAGAGTTCCTTTTCCAGTTATTTTGACGAGCTTACCTTCAAATCCCTCTGCTCTTTTAATCGTAACATTAGACGGAATTTCCAGTTCTGTTTTCTCATCTATCATAACCGTGCCGGAAACCAGAATCACACCATTTTCTCCTGCACATTTCAGTGCCCTGGCAAAAGAAGAAACCGCCTTTTCTTCTGTACTTCCATCGGCTGTATCTGACGCCTTTGCACTTCCGTTGAGATAAACCGTCTTTTTCACTTCCTGATCCTGTGTCTGGGCTGCCCACACCGGAACCGGCGCTGCAAGTTCTCCCACGGTTCCCGCAGTCATAACGGAAGCCAGTGTAAATCCCAGTACGTTTACTGCTGCTTTATGTAAAGTTTTTTTATTTCTATTCATGAATATTCATCCCTCATTTTCAAACACAATCTTTTTGTTACCGCCCATTATATCACAGTTTTTTTATTTCTGACACCCCTTAAATCAACTTTTTTCCTGTTGCTTTCTTGCAATCTCAAAGGAAATCATGTATATTATTCTGTATAGCTTAAAGCTATGATTATATTTTTTATAAAGGAGTTGAACATATTGGATTCCAGTGACGCCATACAGTTTCTGGCTCTGATTATACTTATTTGTTTATCAGCATTTTTTTCATCAGCAGAAACTTCTATGACAACCGTAAACAAGATTCGTATCCAGTCTCTGGCCGAGCAGGGTGATAAGCGGGCCTCCATTCTCTTAACCGTAATAGAGGACTCCGGCAAACTACTGAGTACGATTCTCATTGGCAACAACATTGTAAACATCAGTGCATCTTCCCTTGCCACAACCATCACCATGAGGCTTTTCGGCAATGCGGCAGTAAGTATCAGCACTGGTATTATCACCCTTCTGGTTTTGATTTTTGGTGAAATCACACCTAAGACCATGGCTTCTCTTCATGCAGAAAAAATGGCTCTTTCCTACGCCAGAATCATTCATTTTCTTATGTTTTTACTGACCCCGGTGATTTTCCTGGTCAACAAAATGGCAAAAGGTGTGCTGACTCTTTTGCGGGTAGATGACAGTGTAAAAGGAAACACCATCACAGAGCATGAGCTTCGCACCCTGGTAAACGTGGGACATAAAGAAGGTGTCATTGAAACAGAAGAACGACAGATGATTTACAATGTATTTGATTTCGGAGATTCCCAGGCACAGGATGTGATGGTTCCCCGGATTGATGTAACTTTTGCTGATGTCAACAGCAGTTATGAAGACCTGATTCAACTGTTCCGTGAGGAAAAGCATACCAGATTTCCTGTGTTTGAAGAAACCACAGACAATATCATCGGTATTATAAATGTAAAGGATCTTCTGCTTACAGATCAGAAAGATTTTACCCTTCGGAAAATTCTTCGGGAGGCTTATTTTACTTATGAGTACAAAAAGACTTCTGAACTGTTGATGGAAATGAAGGAACATTCTGTTTCCTTCGCTGTAGTGCTGGACGAATACGGCGCTACCTCGGGCATTGTGACCCTGGAAGATTTAGTGGAAGAAATCGTTGGTGATATTCATGACGAATATGATATAGAAGAAGAGGACGATTTAACGGAAATTCTCCCCGGAAAAGAATACCTGGCTCTTGGTTCTGCCCGCCTGGATGATTTGGACGAGGTTCTGCATCTGGATATTGAATCTGATGACTATGATTCCATTGGCGGCTACATTATTGAACAATTAGACCGGTTTCCGGAAAAAGGGGAATCGGTTACAACCGAATCCGGCATCCGGCTTGTGGTAGATAAGGTAGAACGAAACCGAATCGAATCTGTACACATCTACCTTCCCGAATCCGGGGAACATAATAACAAAGATTTTCATGACAACTAGAAAGGAAATGACTTATGAACGGATTATTTAATCTTGACAGCCCCATTATGCGGTTTCTGTCTAAGGTATGCGACTTAATGATTTTAAATGTAATGTGCATTATCTGCTGTCTTCCCATTGTTACAGCAGGAGCTTCTATCACTGCGTTATACACCATTACCATGAAAATGGTGCGCGGGGAAGAATCTTATATCTTTAAAGGTTTCTTAAAAGCATTTAAAGAAAATTTCAAACAATCTACCATTATCTGGCTGATTATGGCAGTCCTTGGTATTTTCGTTTTCGTAGATTATCAGGCAGCCTCTCTTCTGCCGGAAAATATGAGCAATCTTTTCCGTATTTTAATTGGCGCCCTGATTATTTTTTACTTAATGGTTTTATCCTACATATTTCCATATACAGCGCGATTCGCAAACAACATTAAAAATATTTTCAAAAATTCTCTGTTGATTGCAATTTTAAATCTGCCATGGACCATTTTAGTGATTGCACTTCCTATTGCATTGGGATTTCTTACTTTCCTAACTACCACCACATTGGTGTATGGAAGTATGCTGTGGATGCTTCTTGGATTTGCCGTGGTAGCTTATATTGAATCCATGATTTTCCGTAGAGTATTTGCCAAATACGAACCTGCCCAGGAAGAAGATGCCAAAGACCCTGACCAGTATACCGTACCGGAAGAATTAGCGGATTCCTCTAAATCAGATAACGCTTAACATAAAAATGGGCGCTGCTCCATAGGTGTGTGATTCCTTATGAAGCAACGCTCTTTTTTCATTGAAACTTTTCCATAATGCGCTGTAACACTTGTTTCACTTCTTCCCCTCTATCTCCTGATAAATCAGTGCTTGAGAAAGGGAGAATCAAACCTTTACCGCCATAATATGTAATCCATATGTTATTCGTATTCCCCATAAACATATATTTGAAATCTGTCATATACTTTTTAGCATAGAGTATCCCGTTTATAATTAACCAGTTTTTGCTGTCAAACATGCGGACTGCTTTTTGCAATATGGCATTTTCAAATTGAACACATTCAAATTTTTCGCCTCTAAGCTCACGTTCCAGTTCTTCCTTGGAATAAAACTTTTTTAAAACAATCGCACAATGATACGGTGTTTTAATATATTTCCATATTTTATATGCACTTAGTAAGGTAAATCCAATGAAAAATAATTCAATCCAAATTAATCCCTGATATTTTTCATTCCAAAATACTTCCACTCTTCTTATGGAGATATATGCACAAAATAGCCATAACAAAGCCAATAATAATTTTTTAAGTGGGTAGAGCTTAAACCATTCAATCATTTTTAACTGGCCGTTTTCTGTACTATAATCTCCATATACCAATTTACCGGCAAGACTTTTTTGTACAATGGCTGGCAGATTCACCACCAGGATGAGTACCAAAAAGATAAGACAAATAACCATATTCTTCACTTCCTCTGTCACTTTGTAGTTTCATTTTATCATATAGCTCCCTTCTTTTCTATCCCCCTTCAAAAGAGAATTCTTTTTTTGTTCCGCATTTTAAACAAAATACCTCCTTGACAATTTCCGTCCAGTATAATAAAATCCCACTATAACCGAAAAGTTATATTTGACTAACCACTATATATAGGAGGATGAACACATTATGATGACAGAATGGAACTCCTTTTTGGGAGGTATCTGGGAAAAGGAAATCAATGTCAGGGACTTTATTCAGAAAAATTATACGCCCTATGACCAGGATGAAACGTTTCTTGCAGGCCCCACACAAAATACAAAAGATTTATGGGAGCAGGTACTGGCTCTTACAGAACAGGAACGCGCCAAAGGCGGTGTACTGGACATGGATACCAAAATCATTTCCACCATTACTTCCCATGGCCCTGGATACCTGGATAAAGAAAAAGAAACCATTGTAGGTTTTCAGACAGATAAACCTTTTAAACGTTCTCTCCAGCCTTACGGAGGAATCCGCATGGCCATGAAAGCCTGCCAGGATAATGGATATGAGGTTGACCCACAGATTGTAGAGTTCTTTACCAAACACAGAAAGACTCATAATGACGGTGTTTTTGATGCTTATACCCCGGAAATGCGGGCATGCCGCTCCAGCCACATTATTACCGGGCTTCCGGATGCTTATGGCAGAGGCCGCATTATTGGAGATTACCGCAGAGTAGCACTTTATGGTGTAGACCGCTTAATTGAGGATAAACAGCAGCAAAAAGATTCTACCAGAACCATTATGTACTCTGATGTTACCAGAGAGCGGGAAGAGCTTTCTGAACAGATTCGTGCATTAAAAGATTTAAAAGAACTTGGCAAAATCTATGGTTTTGATATCTCCCGCCCTGCAAAAAATACTCAGGAAGCCATCCAGTGGCTGTATTTTGGTTATCTGGCTGCCATTAAGGAACAGAACGGAGCCGCCATGTCTCTTGGACGTACTTCTACGTTCCTGGATATTTACGCAGAAAGAGATTTACGGGAAGGAACCTTTACAGAAGAAGAGATTCAGGAGTTTGTAGACCATTTCATTATGAAACTGCGTCTGGTAAAATTTGCAAGAACCCCTGAATATAATGCCCTGTTTTCCGGCGACCCAACCTGGGTAACGGAATCCATTGCGGGTATGGGTATTGATGGACGTCACATGGTAACAAAAATGTCCTATCGCTATCTGCACACGTTGTCCAATCTTGGAACTGCTCCTGAACCAAACCTGACGGTATTATGGTCCACCAGACTTCCCGGAAACTTCAAACGCTACTGTGCCAAAACCTCCATTGCTTCCTCTTCTATTCAGTATGAGAATGATGATTTAATGCGGGTAACTCATGGAGATGATTATGCCATTGCCTGCTGTGTATCTTCCATGCGCGTTGGAAAAGAAATGCAGTTTTTCGGAGCCAGAGCAAACCTTGCCAAATGTCTTCTGTATGCGATTAACGGCGGTGTGGATGAAGTTTCCAAAAAACAGGTTGGTCCTAAATTCCGCCCTGTCACTTCCGAATATCTGGAATATGACGAAGTCATGGAACGCTTCCGGGATATGATGAAATGGCTGGCACAGGTGTATGTAAACACCTTAAATGTCATACACTATATGCATGATAAATACAGCTATGAACGGCTGCAGATGGCCCTTCATGACCAGAAAGTCACCCGTTGGTTTGCTACCGGAATCGCCGGTCTTTCTGTGGTGGCAGATTCCCTGTCTGCCATTAAATATGCCAAAGTAAAAACCATCCGGGATGAACATGGCATTGTTGTGGATTATGAAACCCAGGGAGATTTCCCAAAATACGGAAATGATGATGACCGTGTGGATGAGATTGCCTATGATATTGTCCACGAATTTATGCAGTATATTAAGGCAAACCACACTTACCGGGGCGGTATTCCTACTACTTCCATCCTTACCATTACTTCTAATGTGGTCTATGGAAAAGCTACCGGCTCCACGCCAGACGGACGAAAAGCCGGAGAAGCTTTTGCTCCCGGCGCAAATCCCATGCATCACAGAGACAGCAAAGGCGCGGTTGCATCTTTGAACTCTGTTTCCAAGCTGCCTTTCCTGGACGCACAGGATGGAATTTCCAATACCTTCTCCATTATTCCGGGAGCCCTTGGAAAAGAGGATGCCATTTTCTTCAATGACATTACTTTTGAACTGGAACCGGATTGCGCCTGCTGCGAACCAAATGTAGAACTGGAATCAAATAACTAACAGAAAAAGGAGATTATCTATGAATATCAGTGACGCTCAGATTGACAACTTAGTTGGATTATTAGATGGCTATGCCGAAAAAGGCGGACATCACTTAAATGTAAATGTATTTACAAAAGAAACCCTTCTGGATGCTCAAAAACATCCTGAAAAATATCCACAGCTTACTGTACGTGTGTCCGGATATGCAGTAAACTTCCACAAACTCACAAAGGAACAGCAGGATGAAGTCATCTCCAGAACCTTCCACAGTGGAATCTAAAAACATTGGGTATGTGCATTCCGTTGAAACCTTTGGCACTGTAGACGGTCCTGGAATCCGCCTGGTGATTTTTCTCCAGGGCTGTCCCATGCGCTGCCTTTACTGCCACAATCCGGACACCTGGAATCCCAGGGGCGGTCATCCCATGTCCGTTTCGGAAATTCTGAAACTTTACGAAAAAAATAAGACTTACTATGTAAACGGTGGCATTACGGTTACAGGCGGAGAGCCTTTGATGCAACTTTCCTTTCTCACAGAACTTTTTGAGGCAGCGAAAGAAAAGAACATTCACACCTGTCTGGATACCTCAGGAATTTTATTTCGTTCCGCAAAAGAAGCCGACTATGCCCGCCTTCTTGCTTCTACGGATTTAATTCTTCTGGATTTAAAGCACAGCAATCCGCAAGGCCATAAACAGCTCACAGGGCACAGCCAGAATCCTGTATTGGATTTCCTTTCATTTACAGAAAGGCAAAAAGTTTGTGTAATCATCCGTCATGTGATTGTGGAGGGCATCACGGACAGCCCCCAGGAGTTAGATGATTTGGGAAAACTCATTGCTGCACACAAAAATATAAAAGGACTGGAGGTTCTTCCTTATCACAATATGGGAGAACAGAAATACCAGGAACTTGGATTGGAATATCCCCTGAAAGGCATGGAAAACCTGCCAAAGGAGCAGGCAGCCAAAGCCAGACAGCGTATCTTACAGAGTATTGCTGCATATAGAAAAACCATATAAATGCTGATACAAAACAGGCGCTATACTGCCCGATTGGGTGTATAGCGCCTGTTTTTTTAGTATATATGTTCTACTACATATAATGTTCCATCAATAAAAATTTTCTGATATTCATATGTTTGATTCCGTTACGCCCCCTGTTTATCTCATCCATGGATACAACATATTTGGGATAGTTATCTGGAATTTGTTCCAAAACAGAAAATTCTCTCTCCACCGTTTCCTCATTTGCCAATAAGTAGGTTACTTGTACATAACATTTATCTGCCCCTGATCGTGCCACAAAATCTACTTCTTTTGGCCCTACCTTCCCAATATAGACATCATATCCTCTTCGGAGCAATTCCATATACACAATATTCTCCAAAATCTGCTGAATGTCACGCATGTTATTTCCATAGATTGCCTCGCGGATTCCATGATCTGTAAGATAGGATTTTTCTTGAAATTTAAGCAATTTCTTTCCTATTACATCTTCTCTTGCAGCCATATGAATCAAACATGCAGTTTTACAATAATCAATATAATTATAAAGTGTCTCTGAAGAAACCGTCCGCTTCTCACTTTTCATATACTTCATTATATTATCCGCAGAAAACGTATGCCCGATTTCTGCAATAAAATATAGAAGAACTCTCTTAAATTGTTCCGTATCACGAATCTTATTCCTCTGTACAATATCTTTCAATACAATGGAATCATAGATATCACACAAATATTGCTTACTACTCATTTCATCAAAAGGAAATTGATACAGAAATGGCATACCTCCTCTCGTTAAATAGATCTGAAAAACCTCTGCTTCTGGTTTGCTCGGTAACATCTGTAACACTTCTGCAAAAGAAAACGGATAGATTTTAAACTCTACATATCGCCCACCCAGATACGTTGCCAATTCCCCTGAAAGCATTTTTGCATTGGAACCTGTAATATAAATATCAGCATCAAAATCTATCATAATAGAATTGATTAAATTTTCCCAATGTGGAAGTTCCTGAATTTCATCAAAAAATAAATAGATTTTTTCTTTTCTTTTTGCAGCAAACTCTTTTACAACCTCATAGGTTTCTTCCAAGGATTTCACATAAGAAACCGCACCTGTTTCAAAATTTACTGTAAAAAAATTTTCTTTCTTTATTCCCTGCAAAACCAGATCTTCTTTAATCAGTTCCAACATAACCGATTTCCCACATCGTCTTATCCCTGTCAGTACCTTAACGATTTCTTTACTCATAAACGGACGTATTTTTTTCAGATACTCTTCTCTTTTAATCATTACGATATACCTCCTTTGTATAAGTATATGCAGCTTTTATTCAAGTATACCGTAATCTTTTTCTATTTTCAACAATGATTTTCGGTATATCGAAAACTATTGTTGAATTATGCCTCTGTACTTGCAGAGGATTCTCTCATTTCTCGCATAATCTCATGAAACTGGGTTCCAATCCGCTCTATCTCCCCAAAAACCAGATTGGTTCCCTGTTCTGTGAGAAACCAGTTGTCTCTGCGAACAGAACTATCTTTAATGGGATGCACCAAAAATTCTGTATCGGGATATAAAAGTTGATAATACAAAAGACATCTTCTGGCATGGTAAGGCTTGCAACAAAGAATTGCCTGTTTTACTTCCAATCCCATCTGATCTGTCACCTTTCTGGAGTAAATGGCATTTTCATAGGTGTAGGTGGCCTGATTCTCTTTCAAAATCACCTCTTGAGGAACTTTATTTTGTATTAGCACCTGTTCCAGAAACTCCCATTCGGTTTCAAAAGCTCCAGGATAGCATTCCTGTTTTTCCTGCACACCCATAAATTTCCCCTTGGTAACGCTGTACCGACCAGAAGGCAAAATCCATGGAGCAAGCCCCTGCTTATATAAGTGTGCTGCTTCCTCTGCAAGCTGTGGATGACCGCTTCCCGGTATAAAAATAATGTCTGCCTTTTGCAGCTTATGTTCTACAAAAATAAACTCTGTCATCTGATTCAAAAATGCCTGATTCATACTTTTTATTCCTCTTGTTTCTCTTCCGATGTTTCTTCCGGCTCTTTGTCATGTGCTTTTCGTTTTTTCTTCGTTTCTTTTTTATATACCACCCAGAAAATCAAGAAAAGCAGTCCCAGCAGAATCCAATAAGGCATTGCCCCAAGAAACCACAGGGAAAAGGAGCGAAGTCCTGTTAAAATTCCATGGAAATTTCCAGACAGTTTCTCCAAAAGTTCTCCTCCATAGGTGTCTGTATTCTGGCTCTCCCGTTCTACCTCCTGAACATATACATAGACGGTGCTGTAATTTATATCATTGTCATACGTTCTCTTCTGAGATTCGTAGCTCTCTAGTTGATACCGCACCTGGGTGAGCTGATTCTGGATTGCCAGAATCGTTTCTATGGTATCTGCCTGCTCCAGCATTTTTAAGAGGCTATCCTGTTCTGTCTTTAAGGCTGTAATGTGGCTTTCTACATCTACATAATTCAAAGTCACATCCTCCACACGCTCTGATTGCCTTGTAATTGTCCCCTTTTCCTGCAACTCCTGTTTAAAAGCTTCAAGCCCATCTGCTGGAATCCGCAAAGTGTAAGAAGCATACCGTTTTCCCTGTGCATAGCTTTGAGCTTCATCTTGGGAAACTTCGGACTGTTCCACATACCCTTTTGCAGTGCTGACCAATTCTCCCAACTCCTGAACAAAGGTATCAAACTCTTTTGTTTCAATGGTATAATCCAGATACCGTATTAACTTCTGACTGGTATTTGAGGCTTTTACCTCGCCTTCATTCTCCTTCATCCCTTCCCCTGTGTCTGCAACATCTTCTGATGTCCCCTGCTCCTGTTCAAAGGCAGCTGCACTGGCATAGCCAACTTCATTTGTAGCAACATCCTTCGCTGTTTCTTCTTTCTGCCCGCAGGTGCACAATCCCGATGTCAAAAGTACCAAAAGACCCATCACATAAATTTTTTTACCTTTTTTCATAAATACCTCCTTTTCTGTCCGCTCTGTATCATCTGATACTTTATTCTACCACAAGTAAAATGCCCTGACTACCTTTGCGAAAGCCTTCTTAATCCTTTTAAAAGAAACTTGACAAATTCCTTCGGGCATACTTATAATTTTTATAAATATTGTTGATTGGGGAAAAAATGAAAAAGTGAGGTGCAGAAACTATGACGGAACATGAAATTCAAATACTTGTGAAAAAACAACGCCATTTTTTTTATTCAGGTGTAACTCTGGATGTCAACTACAGAATCCATGCATTAAAAAAGCTGAAATCATGTATACAAAAACAAGAAACTGCCATTATCCATGCTTTAAAACAAGATTTGGGAAAAAGCCGATTTGAAGGCTATATGTGCGAGGTGGGTCTGGTGCTCAGTGAAATCGATTATATGCTGAAGCATATCCGCTCCTATGCAAAAGAAAAAACAGTCCACACACCTCTGGCTCAGTTTCACTCCAGAAGCTACAAAAAACCATCCCCTTATGGTGTGGTTCTGGTTATGAGCCCCTGGAATTATCCCTTTCTTCTTACCATAGACCCTCTGGTAGATGCCATTGCTGCCGGAAATACAGTCATTCTCAAACCAAGCGCCTATTCCCCGAATACCAGTAAAATTATGGAGGAGCTCATTCAGGAAAGCTTCCAGGAAGAATACGTTGCTCTGGTAACGGGAGGGCGTGCAGAAAACACCTGCCTTCTGGAACAACATTTTGATTATATTTTCTTTACCGGAAGCCAGAATATAGGACGCGAGGTTATGAAAAGTGCTTCCCGCTACCTTACACCTGTCACCTTGGAATTAGGTGGGAAAAGTCCCTGTATTGTAGAAAAATCTGCCAATTTGAAACTGGCAGCCAAACGGATTGTCTTCGGTAAATTTTTAAATTGCGGCCAAACTTGTGTAGCTCCTGATTACATTTACTGCGATGCTTCTATTCGAGATGCTCTTGTAGCAGAACTAAAAAAACAAATTCTTCTCCAATTTACAGACCACCCACTCTCTAATGAATCCTATGGAAAGATTATCAACGAGAAACATTTTTCCCGAATTTTAGGACTCATCCAGCCGGAAAAGGTGGTTCATGGAGGAAAATCGAATAAAGACTTACTGAAAATTGAACCAACCCTTATGAATCAGATAACATTTGAGGAGCCGGTTATGCAGGAAGAAATCTTTGGCCCTATACTTCCGATCCTCACCTATGATTCCCTTGACAGCGCCATTGCAAAAATAAACTCCACGGCTCATCCCCTTGCCTTGTACCTTTTTACCTCAGACAGGCAGATAGCAAGAAAAGTGACTTCTCGGTGTAGTTTTGGAGGTGGATGCATCAATGATACGATTATTCATCTGGCTACCAGTGAAATGGGATTTGGCGGCTTTGGAGAAAGCGGTATGGGTTCCTATCATGGCAAAGATGGCTTCCGGACCTTCTCTCATTATAAAAGTATTGTAGATAAGAAAACCTGGGTGGATTTGCCTATGCGCTACCAACCTTATCGTGCAGTCCATGAAAAATTGCTGCGGATGTTTTTGAAATAATGATAGACCTCGTTATAGCATTTTTCCAAACAGCTGAAATGCCATAACGAGGTTTTTTCTAAATACCAACGGAGATGTTCTTTAATTTTCTTAGCACACACCAACCAACTTTACACAACAACGTTTTTTATAAAACGAAATTCCATATTTCAGAATGTGAATCACACCCTCATCTAACAGCACTTCTTCATATTTTTTCTGTTCCATTTGTCTCAATGCTTTTTCACATGCAGCCTCCAGATTTCCATCTTCTGCATATTTTAATCCCAATAAGATGCCAGTTTCTCCATCATCTGTTTCCACCAAAATATCACTATATCCATCCCCCGCTTCCCGATTAGAAGAAACACTCCAAGTATCTTCAAACCCCAGAATTCCCAACAAAATACCATGATAAAAATTTTCCTTCATCTGCTTTTTTACAAAAGTATCACGAATGCTGATTGTCCTCCTCAGATATTCAGAAAGCTGTTTTTCTACATCTCCTGCATTTCCATTTTTCGAAGCTTCACAAAATGTTCTTAAAGCATCTCCATTTTTTGATACATTCTCTTTAAAAAAGTCCATAATTTGTGTTGTAAAAATATTGCGAATCTCCAAATTAGGAATTGTAAGCTGAAAACAGTTTTCCTTCGATTTTCCTCTTTGCGTAAGGTATCCTGTTGTAAACAGAACACTCCATAAATCATCAATGGAATCATACATATCTTTGTATGTCAACTCCTGATGGATTTCTTTCGTAATTGTTTCCCCTGCTATCAGACGCTCAATCTCCCGTCTCACAGACGCTTTAACAGATTCTCGGATAAGGCGTCTGACCTCCTCATTGCTGCTGGTATTAGACCAATAATTCCGAGGTTGAGAATTCTTATCTGTCTGCAATGCATCACAATAATTAATAACATCCCATGGACAATATACTTCTACACTTCCAAACTGGTAACCATCATACCATTCCTTTACTTCTTCATAATGCTGCGAAAAACCATAGTATTCCAACATTTCCCGTACTTCATTGTTTGTAAATCCAAATGCCTCATCAAACTGTACTTCTGCAATAGACAAAACTTTCAAATTATTTAACCCTGTAAAAATACTTTCTTTAGAAATACGCATACAACCTGTCAAAACGGAAAACTTCAAACTATCGTTTGTTTTCAATGTATGTTCCAGCATATTCCTAATAAACAACACCATCTTATCATAATAACCACGCTCAAAAGCTTTTGCCAGAGGCACATCATATTCATCAATAAGCAGAATTACCTTACAGCTATGATGCTTTTCCAGTAATTCGGACAGAATTTTCAAACTGGTGCATAAAGTCCCTTCTGTCATGTTCTTCTGCAACAACTCCACAAATGCTTCCTTATCGTAAGAAGTAAGTCGGTCACTGTCTAGTAAATATTGAAACCGCCTCGCTTCCCCACGTACATTCTGAACCGCCATTTCCAGTGCTTTCTCATAGGAATCTGCATTCATACCTTTCAGCGAAATGGATATTACAGGAAATTTGCCCATATACATCTCACAAAGAGCCGATTCTTTTGCGATATTTAACGTTCTAAAAAGCTCTTTGTCTGTTCCAATCTCAAAAAAGCTTTTCAACATACTCATATTTAAAGACTTTCCGAAACGCCTGGGGCGCGTAAAAAGATTCACCTTTGCCCATCCTGCAAGAAGTTCTTTAATAAGATTTGTTTTATCTACATAGTAAAAATCTTCTTTCTGTAGCTCCTTAAAATTTTCAATTCCTATGATTTCATCACCTCGTCCATATATTTCATACCGAACTTTCTTTTCATTATATCAGAAAACAAAAAAATCCCACCTCTACTTCTTTTTCATTTTTTGATTGGTCACATAAATATACGCATCCTCCAATGTTGCCGGAACAGACATACATTCCATTTCTGGAGGTGTTTCCGAAATAATTCTTAGCTGCAATCCGTCTTCTACGTATTGTTTTGACGTAATACGATACTTACCTTCTACTTCTCTTGCCTTTGCCTCATCCTGCACTTTACAAATCCAAATTTTGCCCTGTGCTTCCTCTGCCAAATTCTTCATAGAACCAGCATATAAAAAAACACCTTTATGCATAATAGCAAGTTGGTTGCACGTAGCGGCTAAATCCTCTACCACATGGGTGGAAAACAAAACCGTTCTGTTTTCAGAAAAATCTACCAGCAGATTGCGGATACGAATCCGTTCCTCCGGGTCTAATCCTGTAGTCGGTTCATCCACAATCAGAAATTCCGGCTCATTTAAAAGCGCCTGCACTAACCCCACCCGCCTTTTCATACCACCGGATAATTGTTTCATTTTCTTTTTTCTGTGTTCTGTAAGACTGGTTTTTTCCAGATAATATGAAATCCTTTTCCTGCATTCCTCCTTTGGAATTCCAGCCAAATCTCCCATATACTCCAGACATTCCTGAACTGTCAAATTGGGATAAAGGTCAATTTCCTGTGGAAGATACCCTATTTTTCTTTGAATTTTTTCATAATTCCCTTCACTGTACAAAATACCGTTTAAGGTAACTCTTCCACTTACAGGTTTTAATATGGTTGTTAAGACCCTCATAAGAGTGGTCTTACCCGCTCCGTTCTCCCCCAGTAACCCAAAGATTCCCTTTGGAATGTCTAAATCCCCATGATTGATAGCTGTTACACCATTTTTAAATCTTACCGTTAAATCCTCAATATGAATACTCATAAACTTATCCTCTCTTTCTTATGATTTCCGGCAATGCAGCCAGTAAAATCAGCCCAATACCAAGGCATAAAACTTTTCCATACATCCACGTAAAATCGGTGGCATTTTCGATGTTTCTAAAGGAGTATGAAAATAAATTCCAGGCTCCCAAAAGCTTATCTCCACCTGTGGAATTCGTTGCAATCCATATGATCAGGCATCCTTCAATTCCCATCCACATATTACGCAAAACCATGGACAGCGTATTGGCTAATACGCTCCAAAAAAATACTGTAACAGTAATTGCAAAAAAGTAAGCAGCAAACTGTGTCCATTCACTTTTTGTCCCCGGATGTGTCATTGGTTTTTGAAAAACAAAAAACAGCCCATATCCTGCCACCGCAAGCAGTAACAAAAACAATTCCTGTATTACCAGACGCTTTGTCATAGAAAAAAATCTCTTTTTTAAGGGATAAAGTCTATGGACTTCAAAGCGCTTACTCCTGATTTCCTGCACATAGGTATCTGCACAAAAAACAGCAGTCAATATTGCAAAAGGCGCTTCTATTGCAATCCCTACTTCGTGAGTATACGTGACGCCACGAATCAGACTTAAAATCACAACAAAAGAAATCGCATAAGCAACCTTATAAAAGGGCAGTACAATTTTCAGTTCTTTCTTCATTTACATCCGCCTCCTTCTCCAAATCTGAACAGAAATCAGAATAATTACTACAGATGCAAGTATTAGAAAGCTTTGATTTACAAGTGCCATAGGTGGCACAGTGGTATCAAAAAGCTGCCCCGGAAACCGTACCATAATTGCCAGAGGCCTGCCCCAATACCCATAAACACCTTCCGCATTTCTTCCCCCCATATTGGAATACACCATATAAAGAATCAAAAGGGGGACTCCCGGAAGTGGATTTTTAAACAAAAGGGAAATCAGAGTATACACGCATACAATCATCAACATGTTTGGCACTATATAAAGTACAGTGGAAACCAGAAAATCCCACAATCTTACTTCAAACCCACTGTCCTTTGTATAGACGAAACACAGCAGACAAAACAACACATTCAAAATTGCCAGAACCAGAAGGCAAACTGCAAATCCTGCGCTTACTTTTCCCAGGACATACTTTCCGGCAGAAATTGGTTTTGTGTGGAGCAGTTCATAAGTATGTTTTCGCGTATCCTGCAAAAACAAAACAGACAACAGGATTGTTGCAAAAAATCCCATAAACAGACCGGTAAAATCGGCAAACTTCCTGGAATAGTAAAAAGAAAAAGTCTTTGTTTCCAGTTTTTTATCCAGATATGCATTCATTTCTTCTGGTGAGCCTTTATAGTAAGTAGTATCCTCATACAGATATCTTGCCCCATACCAATCATATTCTTTTTCCAGATACGCATAGGCTTCTTCCAAATCCATATCTTCCAGTTTTTCAATCACTTCTTGCACCTCTGAATCTGACATTTCTCCATCTTCAAGTAATGATTCTTTTACCTTTTCATGCCATAATTCCCGGTGTTTTCCTGGACTGGCAGGAATATATCCTTCATACACCTCAGCAAGATGAATGGTATCAGGATAGTCATTGACGATTTTCTCTCCTGGCGCCAGGTAGTGTGTGGTCAGATATGGGCTTGTTGTATTAAATACTCCATAAATAACAAGCACAATCCCAATCCAGAATAAAGGTCTCTTGAGATAATTCTTAACCTCTCTTTTAAAAATAGCAATCATAGATTTGCCTCCTCTCTTTGTTAGCACCAGCATATAACATAAATCACAACAAAAAGACAACCAAAGAAAGTTTCCTATAAAGAAAAAAATCGGACTGCTTACGCAATCCGATGAAATACCGCTGTTATTACAGCGCCTCCATATTCCTCATTTTCCAAAAGTAACTGTCCCCCATGTTTTTCACAATACAATCTGCTGATATACATCCCCATTCCTGTGTGTTTCAGGCTATCTTTTATATTCTGCTGATAAAACAGCTTCGTAACCTCTTCTTTGTCTGCTTGCAATCCTGCTCCGTCATCTTTAACCCTGATTTTTAATTCTGAGGCGGTAAGGTACACTTTGATTTCTACCTCTTTCCTTGCATAGCGGAGCGCATTTGACAGGAGATTTTCTGTAACCTCTAAAATTACTTCCTTATCTCCCATAAATTTTTCTTTTGTTGCCACACCGTTTAAATGACAGCTTTTCCCCGATTTCTTCTCCAGAATATTTACTTCTGCCTGTATCTCTGTTTCCAGCTGCTGATACGTAATCTCCCCTGCCACCAGCTCCCTTGCGTCCAAACTACTCATTTTCCGCATAGTTTCTACAAATACATCCATACGCTCAATCTGTTTTCTGCTTTCACTTACCATTTCTAAAATCTGCTCTCTGTCTATCTCTTTTTGTAAGAGATACTCAGAAAGCATTTCCTGATACCCCTCCAGGACAGATAAAGGGGAACGTATATCATGTGCAATGGCAGCCCGCAACGTCTTCTCTTCTTCTATAGTCTTCCACAACTGATGATTATTCTGGACAAGCTGCTCCCTCATCCGTTCAAATTCTTGGCATAATTTTCCCATTTCATCCTGATTCTCATAAAGAATATGAAAATCCAGATGATTATGACTGATTTGCTGTGTTGCCAATTCCAACTCTTCAATGGGATATTTTAATTTATGCTTGTAAAAAAGAAACACTGCTATAATACTTCCCGCAACAGATAGAATAAGCACGGTAAAGGTCTGAAGAAAATCGCAAATCTCTGATATATGGTAATCTAATTTTTCCATTTCATAGGAGTGGGGTCTTGGGACATCCACTACATATCTGGAATCTTCTTCTGTTCTTGTCATTTCAAAATATTTTTCCTGGTCAACATATTTCCACCAAATGTACTCTTGCATATTACTTGCTGCCTTCATAATACATACCGAAATTAAAAAACAAACCAGCAAACTGATTGTCATATACAAAACAATGGTTTTTCTTAAAGAAAGATTTTTTATTTTGTCCATTTATATCCCATCCCCCATACGGTTTCAATATATTCATGTTCTGTATACATTTTTATCTTCTTGCGGATTCTGCGAATCAGCTCTGTCACCACCCTGCTGTCCCCTTCTGCATCATATCCGTTAATCTTTTCATAGATTCGTTCTTTTTCAAACACGATTTCAGGGTTCATGGACAAAAATTCAATGATTTCATATTCCAGTTTTGTAAATTCTACCATCTGTCCGTTGATTTGCACCTGCTTACGGGAATAGTCAATGGATAACTCTCCGAAAAACCGCTGTTCTGTTTTCCTGTGCAGTCGTTCCTCCCTCTTCAAATGGGCAATAATTCTGGCTTCTAATTCTTTTAAACTAAATGGTTTTAGGATATAATCATCTCCGCCTGACAGCAATCCCATAATCCTGTCTTGTTCTTCTACCTTTGCAGTTAGAAAAATAATGGGACAGGAAACAGTATCCCTGATTCGTCTGCATACTTCTATCCCATCCATGCCCGGCATATTTACATCCAACAAAATAATATCCGGATTTGTATTTATCTTCTCCAATGCTTCTATCCCATTTTCTGCAGTTATTACCACATAATTCTTCCATGTAAAATAGCGGCTCAACATTTTCAATAATTCTCTGTCATCATCCACCATTAAAATTTTATCATGCATATTGTTCACCTCTGGCTTTAGTATATCGCATAAAAAACAATAAATAAACAACAAAAGTTTTATGAGGATACCATATCTCAAACACAGAAACACCAAAAATCTAGGGATAAGTATACATCTTCTCCTATGAAGCCGTCCATCTTGCCACAAGCGGCTGTTATCCCCACTACTAAATGGCATGAGAAAGGCTACTAAATACATATCAGTAAATAGTAGCCTGTTCTTAGTACTCTATTTTGTTGTCAGCATGTTGTTACGAATTTCTTCAAGTTCCTCTTTGGTTAAGCCAGTTGCCTGCATAAGCATAAGTGTATCTACACCTGCTTTTCTTCTTCTAATATCTGGAATACTTTCGTCATGCTCAAATACCTCCTTACTGCCTTTGCATAGTCTCTGTCTATAAACTTATCACTGCTCATCAGAATACCTGCTCCATTTTCAGAGTCAAACATGGTAATTCCCATGTATCTTCTGCTGTTGCCACGTCTCCCGTATGGATTACAATCATATGAAGTTTAGGTATGACTTGGCTCTGTGAGTCATATCGTTGCATAATCCTACCAATATAATTCACATACTTCACACAATTAGAAGCCTTATCCTCTGGCTCATAGTCCACGATAGCAACAGAATCATCTTCCAGTAAAAATACATTGTCAATACACATTTCATTTGCCGAAACTGCTGGTAAATTTGTAGATAATACTTCCTTAATCTTTAGTAGTTTCAAGCCATAAGCCTCAAAAGATTTCTCCTTATAGGTTTCGCTTATCAGCTTAAATTCAATGTCTCTGTTCGGATACGCTATACCTTGACAATGCAATCCCTCCTTTGATGTATTAAAACAGTTTCCTTTCAATTATTTCTCTCTGTTTTTTCTGAAGCAAGAAATCTCCGACCATTTCATAGAACTCCTTTTGTTCTTCTGTTTCAGCCTCTAATACAAGTTGTAATGTATCCTCTGGTTTTAATTTTTCTATTTCTTGATATAATTGTTCATATTTTTTTACATCACACATAACAACACTTCTTTGCATAGTCTTTAATATATTATAACAGTTTCCAACAGAGCTGGCTAACCGCTGAAAGGCAATGTCAGCAACCCAACATTGCCTAATCTATTTAATCTTTAATTTTCAGCCTTTCCTTTTCCTGCCTCAGTAAAAATTTCATTCTTACGCTTGTCATGTTTTTGCTGTATCCTGATATCTTTGTCTACTTCATATGCCCCTTTGCGCAATGAGTATCAGGGTGGTTTTTGCTATGTATTGCTACTTACAAAGCGTAAAAACGAATATACTTCCTATACGAGCATAAAAATAAGCGGTCAAACATTCCGCTTTAGTTCAGAATATTTGACCACCGGCATAGCTTTTTAATTGGTTTAAATTTCTTAGAATTTACCTTCTTTTTTTGCTTCTTCAATCGCAACTGCAACTGCAACAGTCATACCAACCATTGGGTTGTTACCTGCACCGATTAAGCCCATCATCTCAACGTGAGCCGGTACAGAAGAAGAACCAGCGAACTGTGCATCAGAGTGCATACGTCCTAATGTATCTGTCATACCGTAGGAAGCAGGACCTGCTGCCATGTTGTCTGGGTGAAGAGTACGTCCTGTACCACCGCCGGATGCTACAGAGAAGTATTTCTTTCCAGCTTCGATACATTCTTTCTTGTATGTACCTGCAACTGGATGCTGGAAACGTGTTGGGTTTGTGGAGTTACCTGTGATAGAAACGTCAACGCCTTCTTTCCACATGATAGCAACACCTTCACGAACATCGTTTGCACCGTAGCAGTTTACTTTCGCACGAAGTCCTTCAGAATAGGATTTGCGGAATACTTCTTTTAATTCGCCTGTATAGTAGTCATATTCTGTTTCAACATATGTAAATCCGTTGATACGTGCAATGATCTGAGCAGCGTCTTTTCCTAAACCATTTAAGATAACACGCAGAGGCTCTTTACGAACTTTGTTTGCTTTCTCAGCGATACCGATAGCACCTTCTGCTGCTGCAAAAGATTCATGTCCTGCTAAGAATGCAAAGCATTTTGTATCTTCTTCCAGTAACATTTTTCCTAAGTTACCATGTCCAAGACCTACTTTACGCTGGTCAGCTACAGAACCTGGGATACAGAAAGCCTGAAGACCTTCACCGATTGCTGCTGCTGCGTCAGCTGCTCTTGTACAGCCTTTTTTGATTGCGATTGCAGCACCTACGATGTAAGCCCAGCAAGCGTTTTCAAAACAAATTGGCTGGATACCTTTAATCATATCATAAACGTTTAATCCAGCGTCTTTTGTGATTTTTTCAGCTTCTTCAATAGAAGCAATACCATAGCTATTTAAAACCTGATTGATTTTATCAATTCTTCTTTCATATGATTCAAATAAAGCCATTATGAAATCCTCCTATAATAATTACCTTTTGTGGCGTTTTGTCTGATTACTCTTCTCTTGGGTCGATAATCTTCACAGCATCAGCAACACGTCCGTACTGACCCTGAGCTTTTTCCCAAGCAACATTTGGCTCATCACCTTTCTTAACGAAATCTGTGAATTTACCAAGGTTTACGAATTTATAACCAATGATCTGGTCTTCTTCATCTAATGCGATTCCTGTAACGTAACCTTCTGCCATTTCCAGGTAACGAGGACCTTTCTTTAATGTTCCGTACATTGTACCAACCTGAGATCTTAAACCTTTTCCTAAGTCTTCCAGACCAGCACCGATTGGAAGTCCGTCTTCAGAGAATGCACTCTGTGTACGTCCATAAACAATCTGAAGGAATAATTCTCTCATAGCTGTGTTAATAGCGTCACATACTAAGTCTGTATTTAATGCTTCAAGCAGAGTTCTTCCTGGAAGAATTTCAGAAGCCATAGCTGCGGAATGTGTCATACCGGAACATCCCAGTGTTTCAACCAATGCTTCCTGAATAATTCCGTCTTTCACATTTAAAGTCAGCTTACAAGCACCCTGCTGCGGAGCACACCAGCCAACACCATGTGTTAAACCTGAAATATCTTTGATTTCTTTTGCTTTTACCCATTTTGCTTCTTCTGGGATTGGAGCTGCTCCATGGTTAACACCCTGAGCTACTGGACACATTTTTTCTACTTCATGTGAATAAATCATTTTAAAACTCCTTTCAAGTATATATACTTAAAGTGCGTCAATTTTTTAACGCCTTATTCAAAGATATTCTCTCACAAAGTGACAAAAAAATCCAGACTTATTTTTCGATTTCCAAAATTTCTAAAAAAGATGCTTCAAAAGTTCCATAATCCCTGTAAGACCAAGGCTGTAAAGGAAGATGGAGCCTGGTTTTCCAAGGAAAATAATGGTTGCAAATTTCCGAAGGGACATTTTCGTAAGACCCGCTATGTAACAAAGCAAATCATCTGGCGCCACAGGGAAAAAGATAGCCAGGGCAAAAGCCTTATCAAATCCTTTTCCCTTATCCAACCATCCAATGTATTTCTCATAATTCTTGACTCCAATAATCCCCCGCACAAAGGGCTTTCCATAATATTTTGACAAGAGAAAAGCTAATATGGAACCAATGGAAATACCAATATAATTATATACAAATCCCCACACAGGACCAAAAATCAAAACCCCACCTAGACAGCCAATAGCACCCGGCAAAATAGGAATTATCACCTGTACAATCTGTATGACAATAAAAAACAGCGGAGCAAACATACCAAATCTTCCTAGAAAGGCTTCTAAAGCTTCTTGGGATACAAAAATCTGATTCTGCACTCCATACCAGATAAACCATGCCATTCCCATAAGCCCTGCTATGGTACAGAGATTCAAATATACTGCTGTCTTTTGTTTTTCCATAGATATGCACCCTTTCTCTCTTTTCTATCCCATTTTCCACTGGCTTTTAACCGCTTTTTCTCTTCCTGCTCCTGAAAAACCCGCTCATAAAATTGTTTCCACATGGCTCCTACTGTTTCCTGGCTATACCGAAGATGACCTTCATAAGATGCATGCGCACTTCTCTGATAAAAATCGGCTTCTTCCTGCAGCTGTTTTAAGGTTGTGACAAATTCCCCCACATGGCGTCCCCGAAGTGCATGGTCAAATAAAATAGGGTCATAAATAGGTAAATCTCTTACCAACACAGGAAGAGCGCAATTCATAGACTCTAGAATCGTCATTGGAAACAATTCTTCATAGGACGGCAAAAACATTACATCTGCCATATTATAAATTTCATTCATACGCTCCCTATCTACCAACCCTAAGAATTTCACGTTGGCAGGAAGATGTTTCATCATACTTCGGATTTCTTCATATCCTTCTGAAATTTTTCCAAAAGAGAAGCCGCCTGCCCACACAAACTGAAACTCTGGCAGCCTTCTGGCTGTTTCTACAAAATCAAAAACACCTTTTCTCTTCTGCAGTTGCCCCACGCAAAGCACTGTAAATTTCTCTTCTGGAATGCGACAGCGTTTTCGGATGACTGCCCTTTTCTCTCTGGGAAGGGGATAAAACCGTTCTTCAGAAACTACATTAGGGATATAGGTTACTTTGTTTCTTGGTATCCCATAATTCACCAGTTTTTCAATAAACACCGGATTTACGGTAACCAAATAATCCATTCTCTTATAAAAAGAAATCATATATTTGTAAAACACATTTTTTGCCCATCTTGGAAGAGAAATACTATTTTCTACTGTTTCCGGAAGAAAATGTACATACCCTACGGCTGCTCCCTGAGCTTTTGCCTTGGAAATAGACAGATAATATTCTGGATTAATGGAATGATAATGGGTAATTTCACAAGGATTTTTCTTATTCTCCAAGATTTGAGCTTTTCCCTTCATAACTTTCTTAACAAGCGCCACCTGCTCATCATGAGCGGATAATACTCCCTGTCCTTTCACCATATCTGCTTTTGATAACATCTTAATCTTTCTCATCTCTTTACGCTCCTCTTCTTAAAATATTTCTCCTGCTCCAGGAAAAAGAGAGTCTCAGATTTTCCACAGTTGTTCCAACCTGTACACGCTCTTTGCTGACAATCGCTTCTTTATATAACCGTTCTGCCATAGTGCAGAAATTCCAGGTAGAATACAGTTTCGCTGTCTGTCTTGCACAAACACCCATCTCTACCCTTCGTTCCTCTCTTTCCAGAATGTACTGTAAATGCATTTTGAAAAATTCATAGGTCTCATACTGAAATCCATTGTAACCATCTGTAATCACCGAATCCAGGCAGGCATCCTTGCGGCACAAGGCCGGAATACCACTGGCAAGGGCTTCAATGTAGGTTATGCCCTGGGTCTCACTGTTGGAAGCACAGACAAAAACGTCTCCTAACTGATAATACTGAGCTACTTCTTCTGGTGTGACCATACCTGTAAAAATCACCTTTTCTTGAAGCTGCAAAGTTTTGGCAATTCCTTCCAGACGTTCTCTGTCCGGTCCGTCTCCCACAATGAGAAGTTTCAGCTTAAATGTTAGCTCTTCTTTGGTAAGTTTCTGGAAATAAATCAAGATCTCTTCCAGATTCTTCTCCTTTGCCAGACGGCCTATGCTCACCAGCACTTTGCTATCTTGGGAAATTCCAAGAGCCTCTCTTCTTCTGTTTCTCTCTTCTTTGCTTAAAACCTCCTGAAATCTTTTCAAATCAATTCCTGTAGGAATCACAGAAATTGGTTCTGGAACTTCATAATTTTTCAACAGTTCCTCTACTTTCTTTGTAGGAGCAATCACCTGCTGGGTTTTCTTTAATACTGCTTTAGAAAACTTGGCTACCATTTTTTTCTCCAAAGCTGCGCCTTTTGTATATTGAAAGAAAGTTCCAGGAAGATAGTGAAGATAATCTTCATAAATCGTATGATACGTGTGCAGCAATGGACAGTTACATTTCCTGCTAATTTTCACAGCATAGGAGAAGGTCATAAACTCACATTGGGAATGTACCACATCTGGGTTCCATTGAATTAACTCTTGGATATAGGCTTCTCGGTGAGGAAGCACAGCTCTTACATTAGGATAAATTTTTTCCAGATTCACAGATTTTATATAATAAACACCATCTTCTTCATAAGAATGATAGTCCCTGGAAAGAGTGAGAACCCGTACCTCATGTCCTCGTTCTTCCAGCTCTTTCTTTAAATTTAAAACCGAAGTTACAACACCATTTACAATAGGCTTGTACCAATCTGTAGTAATTAATATTTTCATAAAGGTTTTCCCCCTTTTCTTTTGTCTCTCTCATTTGTCTATATTGTAAAAAACAGACTTAAAGAAAAGAGGGGAGCATTTTGAAAGATTTTCTAAAGAATTACAAAAGGAACTGTGTAGAAATTACACAGTTCCTTTTGTAAAAATGAATTAATCCAATTGAATTTCCGCCAATTCTTGGGAAGGTAATTGATTGGTGGATGCTTTTTGGTATTTTTTCAGCTCTGCTGCTGCTTTGGTAAGGGGTGCATTGGTTCCAGCACCAGCCATACAACCTCCAGGACAACCCATACCTTCTATGAGGCAGCCGTTTAACTTTCCAGCTTTTGCCTGGGTCAGGATTTTTTTACATTCTGCAAGACCTTCTGCGTGTTCAATATGAACTTCCACATCTGGATAATAGGCTTTTAAGCATGCCTCAACAGCACTTGCCACACCTCCAGCTACGGCATAACCCCTTCCGGCTGCTGTGGCATTGTGGAAGGAAGCATCTCCTTCACAAGCTGCTGGGTCAATACCTTTGGCCTCAAACATTCCAGCCAACTCTTCAAAGGTAATAACAAAATCCACATCGCTTCGCACATCTTTTCTAGATGCTTCCAGCTTCTTGGATGCACAAGGACCAATAAATACCACTTCTGCATCTGGATATTCTTTTTTAATGGTTCTGGCCGTAGCTACCATTGGGGTCAATTCCTGAGAAATATTTTCTATCATATCTGGGAAAAATTTCTTTGCCATCATACTCCAAGACGGACAACAGGAGGTCAAAAGAAATGGCAGCTCTTTTGTCGCCACCTTATCTGCATAATGATGAGCCTCAGAAACAGCTCCGATATCCGCACCAAGCGCCACCTCATAAACTTCTGTAAATCCTAGCTTCTGCAAAGCTGCACGGAGTTTTCTTGGAGTTACATCCGCGCCAAATTGTCCAATAAAAGCAGGTGCAACCTCTGCAATAATCTGTTTTCCTTCTTTTAATGCATGTGCCAACTGGAAAATCTGGGATTTATCTGAAATAGCCCCAAATGGACAGCTTACCATGCACATACCACAAGACACGCATTTTTCATTATTGATTTTTGCCCGTCCCAGTTCATCACTTTCAATGGCATTGACACCACAGGCTCTGGCACATGGCCGTTCCTTTTTGGAAATGGCATCATAAGGACAAACTGATTTACATTTTCCACATTTAATACATTTCTCCTGGTCAATCACGGACTTTCCTTTGACAATTTTAATTGCTCCCTTGGGGCAAACCTCTTTACATGGATGCGCCACGCAACCTCTGCACATATTGGAGACCTCAAACATTTTAGGTTCACAGGCATCACAGGCAGAAGGAATCACCTGCATAAGGGGCGGCTCATAATACTTTTCATCAATATTACTCGCCTCCAGACCAGCAGTAATATGCACTGCTGTGTTTTCCGGACGCAAGGACATCCCCATAGCAAGACGCACGCGCTCACTGGCTACTGCACGCTCCCGATAAATACTTTCTCTATAAGATGCACGTTCCTTTACAATTTCATAAGGAATTGCTTCAATATCTGCAACCAAAGTTTCCGGTTCTGACTCAAATCCTACTCTGGCTATTTCTTTAAATACTTTTCTTCGTATTCTTTTGACGTTTGTATCTAAACCTCTCATTCTTTACTTCCTTTCTATTTTCTTCTGTTCATCATAAATATTTTCCCATGGCTTTGCAAGAAAATTCAAGTATTTTATTTCATACAAAGAAGTTCTGTGTTATACTGAATCCAAATTTACGTTCTTATTTTTACGAAAGGATTTCTTTTATGCTTACCAATCATTTGAATCATAAAAAAAGCAGCAGCACTTTTCTGCCACCCCTTTTATCAGGCAGCGCCTTGAAATGGATTGCTCTTTTTACTATGCTTATAGACCACATAGGCGCTGTTCTTTTAGAATGCGGCGTACTTCAGGCCTACAGCCAGAACCTTCCCACCGCACTCTCTTATGAAACCAGTTATTTTATTTTTCAGGCAGACCTCATTATCCGGCAGATAGGCAGAATTTCCTTTCCTATTTTTTGCTTTCTTTTGGTAGAGGGATTTCATTATACCTCCAATCGAAAAAAATATGCCTTACGCCTATTTTTGTTTGCCCTGTTATCGGAAATTCCCTTTGACCTGGCTTTACAAGGAACATTTTTGGAGTTTAGCTACCAAAATGTCATGTTTACCCTGCTGTTTGGTTTTCTCACCCTATGGGCCATGGAAAAGGTAAAGGCAATCCATCCTGGACTGTCCCTAATCCCTGCCGGACTTGGACTTCTAGTGGGCTATTTCTTCCATGCCGATTATAACTGGAAAGGCATTGTACTGATTCTCATTCTTCATGTATTTTATTACTATCCAGTGGAAAAAACCATTGCAGGCTGTCTTGCCCTTCTGTGGGAACCCATGGCCTGCCTGGCCTTTATCCCATTAAACCTTTACAACCATCAAAAAGGAAGAAGAAGTCCCAAATACTTCTTCTACCTCTTCTATCCGACACATCTGTTGGTACTGTTTCTAATTCGATACCTTATTTTTCACATCTAAAATAAGGACTGTTGCAGGAAACGATATACAAAAATATCTTCCTTACAACAGTCCTCTTTGTTTCTTAAAGCTTTTCTTGTTTTTCTACTACTTCATTTTTATTTTTATAGATGCTGTTTGCCGGAACCACTCCTCTTACAGAAGAAAGTGGATAGATATTACTGTGACTTCCTACCACAGTACCAGGATTTAATACGGAACCACATCCCACTTCTACTTCATCTCCCAGCATTGCTCCAAACTTCTTCAAACCTGTTTCCAGGTTCTTTTCTTTTGCCTTTACTACTACTAATTTTTTATCTGATTTTACATTGGATGTAATGGAACCTGCACCCATATGAGATTTATAACCCAGAATAGAATCTCCCACATAATTGTAGTGCGGTACCTGTACTTTATCAAAAAGAATCACATTTTTTAGTTCTGTAGAATTTCCTACTACAGCACCTTCTCCTACCAGAGCATTTCCACGAATAAAAGCACAGTGACGAACCTCTGCATCTTTTCCAATAATTGCCGGACCATTCAGAAAAGCGGTAGGCGCTACTTTGGCTGATTTTGCCACCCAGATATTCTCTCCTCTTTTCTCGTACTCTTCCTCACTTAAAGTCTCTCCCAACTTCTGAATAAACGTTCCAATACATGGAAGCACTTCCCATGGATAGGTCTTACTTTCCAGAAGTTCTTTTGCAAGTGTCTTATTCAAATCACTGTATAATTCTTTGATTGTCAACTGTTCCATTTTTCATACCTGCTTTCTTTCAGAATTACCATTTTCTGCTTTATTTTACTACGCTGAAGTAGTTTTTCCAACCTTTTTTTCTGATGTTTTTCTTTTTTTCCCAGAAGTTTTACTTCCTTGTTTCTGATAGTGCACTGCTGCTGCATCAAAGTATTGTTTCAATATAAACTGATTCCGCAAGTCCAAGACCCCTTGGGTTCTGCTTCGAATAAAGTTTTCCAGTTTCGTCATATATTCCTCTGAAGTAATGCTCCCTTCTGCCACATAAGTAAGACCTTTCTCCCAACTTGCTGTAAGTTCCGGATTCAGCAAAGAACGAATAGACGCATTTACCACATCAAAAATCATTTCTCCTAAAAGGGTTGGGGTAATCACCTGTGTTTTTTTATTCAAAGCCAGATATCGAATGGTAACCAGCTTTTTCAAAATTTCAGCTCTGGTAGCGCTGGTTCCAATCCCACTTCCCTTAATCTGTGCCCGAAGTTCTTCATCTTCAATGAGCTGCCCTGCATTCTCCATAGCCAGAATCATAGAACCAGAGGTATAGCGTTTTGGTGGAGAAGTTTCGCCTTCTTTAATAGTAAGTTTTTCCAAAGGAATCGTACTTCCTTTTTTCAGGCTTTGCAAAACCTCTAAAAGAGAAGTATCGGCTGTCTGCTCTTCCTCTTTTTGAGTATCCTCTTCCTTCTTTTTCCCAAAAGAATACTCTGCAACTTTTAAATATCCTTCTGAAACCAGCACCTTAAAAGAGGAAAAAAAGCGTTCCTTATCTATAACAGAAACGACGCTTACTTTTTGATACACTGCCGGAGGATAAAAAATGCTAAGAAAACGCCGGACAATGACTTCATACACCTTTTCCCCCTGGACAGAAAGATTTTTTAAAGCACTAAGCCCTTGTCCTGTAGGAATAATAGCATAGTGATCTGTAATCTGTTTATCATTTACATATCTGGTTTTGGTAAGTCCTTGATATGCTTTTCCCTCTAAAATTTCCTTTGCGAACTCTCCCCCATGAGTATAATAGGTCAGTCCTGACAAGTTTTTAAAAATTTCCTTTGCCACTGCGGTAGATAAAACCCTGGCATCCGTTCTTGGATAAGTCACCAGCTTCTTCTCGTATAATTCCTGCACCAGCTTCAATGTTTCATCTGGACTTAATTTAAACAGTCTGGAACATTCATTTTGAAGCTCTGCCAGGTTAAATAGCAATGGAGGATTTTTGTTTTCTTTCTTTTTTTCCAGTTTCTCTATCACAGCCTCCATAGGCTGATTGGCAGACAAGATGCGACAAAGGGTCACTGCATCTTCTCTCTTCTTAAATCCATTTTCCTTGTAAAGAAGTGGAGACTGAAAATATCGGCTTCCTTCTGTGGCTCTCCACTCTCCTTCAAAGGTATGTCCCTGTACAGCAAACCGCCCCAATATTCTATAAAAAGGCGTTTTCACAAACTCCCTAATTTCCCGTTCTCTGCGCACGACCATGCCCAACACACAAGTCATGACACGTCCGACAGAAATCGCCTGATATTTATTTCCCAGATACGCTGATACCGTATTTCCATATTTTAGGGACAAAAGCCTAGAAAAGTTGATTCCCATAAGATAATCTTCTTTTGCTCTTAAATAGGCAGAATTAGACAAGTTGTCATACTCCTGAAGATTTTTGGCTTCTTTGATTCCTCGCAAAATTTCCTCTTCTGTCTGGGAATCAATCCAGACCCTTTTCTGTTCCTTGTCCTTTACCCCAGCCATCATAGCCACCAGACGATAAATATATTCTCCTTCTCGTCCGGAGTCTGTACACACATAAATAGTTTCCACATCTGGCCTGTTCAGCAGGTTTTTCACAATGGTAAACTGTTTTTTTACAGAAGGTATCACCTCGTACTTAAATTCTTTTGGAAGAAAAGGCAGGGTTTCCAGACTCCAGCGTTTTAAAGACGCATCATATGCTTCCGGATAACTCATCGTCACAAGATGTCCCACACACCAGGTAACAATGGTATTTTCAGATTCCAAATATCCGTCATGGCGGGAAGTCTGTACCTTCAGCGCCTTGGCAAATTCCTGAGCCACGCTTGGTTTTTCTGCTATGAACAATGATTTTTTCATACATCTTCCTTTCCGCCGCAGTGCGAGCCCGCGGAATGCTTTTTTATCATGGGAGACATTTCCTATGACAGAAAAAGAATGGAGCTTCACAGATCCTGTTCTGCTCCATTCCTTTTCTATGATTTATTTTCTGGTAATATATCCCTTTGCTTTCAAAGTTTCTGCACAAAGTACAGCTCCGCCGGCTGCACCTCGAACCGTGTTATGAGACAGTCCCACAAATTTGAAGTCATATACTTTGTCTTCTCTTAAACGACCAATGGAAATACCCATTCCCTTTTCATAGTCCACATCAGCAACAACCTGTGGACGATTATCCTCTTCCATGTAGCGGATAAACTGCTTCGGTGCACTTGGAAGCTCTAATTCCTGTGGAATGCCTTTGAAGTTTACCAGTTTTTCAATAAGCTGCTCTTTTGTAGGTTTCTTTCTGAATTTTACAAATACAGCTGCCGTATGTCCGTTTAATACTGGCACACGGATGCACTGGCAGGTAATTACCGGCTCTGTAGCAGGAACAATTACGCCGTCTTTTATCTCACCCCAGAGACGGAGAGGTTCCATTTCACTCTTCTCTTCTTCCCCTCCAATATATGGGATAATGTTTTCCACCATTTCTGGCCAGTCTTTGAAAGTTTTTCCAGCTCCAGAAATTGCCTGATATGTAGTTGCTACTACTTCATATGGTTCAAATTCCTTCCATGCAGTAAGAACCGGTGCATAACTCTGGATAGAACAATTTGGCTTTACTGCTACAAATCCTCTTGTTGTTCCCAAACGTTTTTTCTGAAATTCAATCACATCAAAATGCTGTGGATTAATTTCCGGTACAACCATAGGAACATCCGGTGTCCATCTGTGGGCACTGTTGTTAGAAACTACTGGTGTCTCTGTTTTTGCATATTCTTCTTCAATGGCTTTGATTTCTTCTTTTGACATATCTACAGCAGAGAATACGAAATCTACCGTAGAAGCTACTTTTTCTACTTCTGCAACATTCATAACAACCAGATTTTTCACTGTTTCCGGCATAGGAGTAGTCATTTTCCAACGGCCTCCCACTGCCTCTTCATAGGTTTTTCCTGCGCTTCTTGCACTGGCTGCTACGGTTACTACCTCAAACCAAGGATGATTTTCCAAAAGAGAGATAAATCTCTGTCCTACCATACCTGTTGCACCTAAAATACCAACTCTTAATTTTTCGCTCATGATTTTTTGTCCTTCCTGTGCATACATTTGTTTTTATAATACACCACTATAACAAATCTTTCCAAAATGTCAAGATTTTTTTAATTTTCTTCCAGATATTTTTCCTGGATGCCAATCACTTCTTGCATAGCTTCTGTACCTGGCGCACCTATGGTATTTCTTTTTTCCACACAGTTTTTCATGCTGATTGCTTCGTAGATATCCTCCTGAAAGACTGGACTGATTTCTTGATATTCTTCTAAAGATAAATCATCTAAGGAGCAATTCTTCTCAATACAGAAAAGCACCAAACGTCCCACAATTCCATGGGCATCTCGAAAAGCTACCCCGTGATTTACCAAATAGTCTGCTGCATCTGTAGCATTGGTAAATCCATTTTTCGCACTGTTCTCCATATTTTCTTTTTTGAATTCCATGGTGGAAATCATACCATTGAATAAAGCAATACAACCTTTTACGGTATCAATAGCATCAAAAGTAAATTCCTTATCCTCCTGCATATCTTTATTATATGCCAGTGGGATTCCCTTCATGGTAGTAAGCATGGACATCAAGGCTCCGTAAACACGACCTGTTTTTCCTCTTACTAACTCTGCTATATCTGGATTCTTCTTTTGGGGCATAATACTGCTTCCAGTACTGTATCCGTCGTCAATTTCTACAAACTGATATTCATTGGAATTCCATAAAATAATTTCCTCACAAAAACGGCTCAAATGCATCATAATAGTAGAAAGGCCGGAAAGCAATTCAATAAGGTAATCTCGGTCTGCTACAGAATCCATACTGTTTAAAGTTGGCCCGTCAAACCCTAATAACTGGGCTGTATATGCTCTATCTAAAGGATAGGTGGTTCCGGCAAGAGCCCCACTTCCTAACGGACAGAGATTCAAACGCTTCTTCACATCCTGCATACGGCTACGGTCTCTTTTAAACATTTCAAAATAAGCGCCAAAATGATGCGCTATAGTAACTGGCTGCGCCTTCTGCAAATGTGTGAATCCAGGCATATAGGTATGCAGGTTTTCTTTCATAATATGTAAAAGAGAAGTAAGAAGTTCCTTTAACAATCCATCAATTTCCTTGATTTCATCCCTTACATACATTTTCATATCAAGAGCCACCTGGTCATTGCGGCTTCTTCCGGTATGCAGTTTTTTCCCAACTTCACCTTTTCTGGCAATAAGATTGGCTTCCACAAAGCTGTGAATATCTTCATACTCTGGCGAAAATTCCAGGGTCCCCTCTTCAATTTCTTTTAAAATTTCCTGAAGTCCTGCTGTAATTTCCTCTTTTTCCTGCTGGGTTAGAATTCCTTGTTTTGCCAGCATCTCCGCATGAGCCATGCTCCCGGTAATGTCCTGTTTATACAGTTTCTGGTCAAAACTTAAGGATGCGTTAAAATTATAAACAAGCTGATCCGTTTCCTTTGTAAAACGGCCTCCCCATAATTGTGCCATAGATGTTCCTCTTTCTTCGTTTTATAGTTATCTTTGTAGAATTTTATCACTTTCTGGCAATCCCCGCAAGCACTTTTGCCTTTCCCGTTCCTGTTTGGAAAATACACAACCACAGTAATCTTGGCGATATAACTGATATTCTGCGGACAATTCTGTGGAACGCTTATAACCATTGCGCTTCTTGAAATCAGAAGGAAGGTGCTTCACATGATAGATTTTTTCCAGTTCCTCTCCAATTTCATTTAATTTCGCTGCATTTTTTAAAGGACTGATGGTGAGGGTCGTTGCAAAATAATCATAACTTCCTTCTGCTGCCAATCTGGCTGCCTCCTCCAGACGCATACGATAACATTGAAAGCAGCGCTCGCCCCCTTCCGGTACATCTTCCAGTCCCTTTGCCATTTCAAAAAAGTCTTCTGGACGATACTCTCCCTCCAGAAAAACAGGCTTATGTACCAAGGGCATTTCTTCTATTAATTTCTGCAGCTCTTTTGTCCGCTTCTCATACTCTTCTCTGGGCGAAATGTTGGGATTGTAAAAGAAATCCGTAATCTCAAAATATGGGGAAAGGTACTCCAGCACATAACTGCTGCATGGAGCGCAACAGCTATGCAGAAATAATCTGGGTACCTTCTCCTCTTTTTGTATTTCTTCCAGAATCCTGTCCAGCTCCTTTTGGTAATTTCTGTTCACTATACTTCTCCTTTAATCCACAAAAAAGTCCTGTAGGTATTTTTGTTTATTATAACCTACAGGACTTCTTTTTTCTATCCTTTTTCTTTTTTATCCAAGATGCCAGATTTCATCATTATATTCGGCAATGGTTCTGTCTGCAGAGAAAAAGCCGGCTTGACTGATATTTATTAATGCCATTTTTGCCCATTTTTCCTGATTGAACGCATAATCACTAATTGCCTGATTTTTACGGACAATATATGCATTAAAATCTGGAAACGTCTGGAACCAGTCTTTATACATCAATTCTTTTTGTAAACGCTGCAAATTTTCTCTAGAGCCCTCAGCGCACATAATATCACTGGCCAGAAAATCTACTGCTCTGCGTAAGTTTGGATCTGACTCATACCACTGCTGCGCACAATAACTTTCATTTGCATATCTCTCAATAACCTGTTCACTGCTATGTCCAAAAATGTAGATGTTTTCATCTCCCACACGCTGAGCAATCTCTACATTTGCTCCATCCATAGTCCCTAATGTCACAGCTCCGTTGAGCATAAATTTCATATTTCCTGTACCAGATGCTTCCTTGGATGCCAAACTAATCTGTTCAGAAATATCACAGGCCGGAATCATCTTTTCCGCTGCCTCTACGTTGTAATTCTCAATCATCACTACATGAAGCCATCTAGAAACCACTGGATCTTTTTCTACAATCTTTGAAAAGGTAAGAATTCCATGAATAATATCTTTTGCAATGGTGTAGGCTGGCGCTGCTTTCGCCCCAAAAATTGCAGTAATCGGTACCGCTGGTAAATGCCCATTTTTAATTTCAAAATACTGATGAATAAGATAAAGCAAGTTCAACTGTTGACGTTTATATTCATGAAGACGCTTCGACTGGATGGCAAATACGGATTTAGGATTGATAGAAATTCCCTGCTTTTCTTTCAGCCAGGAAGCCAATTCCTCTTTATTCTCTTCTTTAATCTCCATGAGACGTCTGAGAACCTTTTTATCCTTTGCATATATTTCCAGTTTTTCAAGTTTTGACGCATCTTTTTTAAACTCAGGTCCAATCAATTCTTCCAGAAATGCAGTTAACTTTGGATTACAGGACAGCAGCCAGCGTCTAAATGTAATTCCGTTTGTTTTATTATTAAACTTTTCTGGATACAACTGGAAAAAATTATGCAACTCACTATTTTTCAAAATTTCTGTGTGAAGAGCCGCTACTCCATTCGTACTATGACTATAATGAATATCCATATGCGCCATATGTACCAGATTGTTCTTATCAATAATATCTGTAGTTCTGTCACATACCATTGCTTTCACCCTTTTATCTAATTTCCGGATAACAGGAACCAACTGTGGCACTACAGTTTCCAGATATTCTATTGGCCATGTTTCCAAAGCTTCTGCTAAAATTGTATGATTCGTATAAGCACATGTTTTTGTAACAATTTCTACTGCTTCTTCAAATGCAATTCCTTTTTCTCCTAACAAACGGATGAGTTCTGGAATCACCATGGAAGGATGTGTATCATTAATCTGGACTGCAGCATATTCGGCCAAATCATGCAAATTACTTCCTCTTTTCTCACACTCTTCCAGAATCATCTGAGCCCCTGCACTTACCATAAAATACTGCTGGTAAATACGAAGAATGCGGCCTGCATCATCACTATCATCCGGATAAAGAAACAGTGTCAGATTCTTATCAATTTTTTCTTTATCAAAGGAAATCCCATCTTCAATAATACTTTCATCCACCGTATCTAAATCAAAAAGATTCAACTTATTGGTGCGCCCTTCATATCCTGTCACATCAACCTGATACAAACGTGCTCCATATTCTTTATTTTTAAGCATGACTGGATATACAACATCTGTTTTTCTTGCCCAACTATCCTTTTCCAGCCAGTAATCTGGCTGCTCATTCTGCATGTTATTCTGGAATTTCTGGTGAAACAGCCCGCAATGGTAACGCAATCCCACACCATCTCCAGGCAGGTTTAAAGTTGCCAAGGAATCAAGGAAACAAGAGGCCAGTCTTCCCAGACCTCCGTTTCCAAGAGATGGCTCTGGTTCAGTCTCTTCCAATTCTGCCATAGACTTCCCATGTTTTTCTAAACATGTTTTTACCTCTTCATAAATCCCCAGATTAATCAAGTTATTACTCAATAGCTTTCCAATTAAAAATTCTGCGGAAATATAATAGAGTTTTCTTCCTGTTACAGGTCGTTCCTGTTCGTTACTCTTTTCCCTAATAATTTGCATCAATGCAGGATACAATTCCTCATATCTACATGCTTCTATGTCTTTACCACAAAGCTGCATCCATCTTTCTTCGATTGTTGACATGTTTTCTCCTCTCCCATCTCAGGATTCCTGCCCGAAATCCGGAAGTAAATACATCTGGTATCCATTACGATTAAGCTCAAAAGTTTCTCCTAAGAAAACTTTCTCTTTGCAGATACAATCCACGCATTCTCTTCCTCTTAACTCCAATGGCACTGGATATCTATGTTTCTCTCCTTCTTTCTGCATGAATACATAAAGTGTTTCCTTTTTCCCTATTTTCTTAAACATCAGACATTCCTCTGTCTCTTCTTGGTTAAGCCACTGAAACTGTGCTGTCCGGAAACTGTCATGATTTTTTCTTAATTCTATCATTTCTCGTACAAACTGAGACAATTCCTGATTCTGCTCTTTTGGGTCCCAAATCATACATTGGCGATTACTATGTTCACCGCCTCTCATACCTATTTCTCCTCCGTAATACACACAAGGCGCTCCTGGAAAAGTAAACAGAAAAATATAAGCCAGCTTTGCCATCTCTATATCCCCGTTTGTTCTGTTCAAAATTCGTTCTGTATCATGGCTCTCCAGAAGATTAAACATATTTCTCGCCACATGTCTTGGGTAGGAAGTTAAGACTTTTGATACTCCATTGCGAAATTCCTTTGCAGCATATATGAAACTTCCTTTTTCATCCTTTTTAAAATAATTCCACACAGGCATAGCAAATTCATAGTTCATGACAGCATCAAACTGATCACCTTGTAGCCATGGAAGAGAATTATCCCAATTTTCCCCCAAAATATAAACATCTGAATTTACTGCCTTAATTCTTTTTCTAAACTCTCTCCAGAAATCATGAGAAACTTCATTGGACACATCTAATCTCCAACCATCAATATGATACTGTTCCACCCAGTAGCAGGCTGCATCCATCAGATAGTTTCTCACTTTAGGATTTCCTGTATTCCATTTTGGCATGGCAGGTGTATAGGCAAAGGTTCTATATTTTAACCTTTCCCTTGGAACCTCCTGCGGAAGTCCATCTACAATTTCACCATCAAAAACAGGCATGGATTCGTCTAAAACATAAAAGCAGTCATAATATTCAGAGTCTTTTCCTTTTTTGAGTACGTCCTGCCAGAAAGGATGCTGATATCCACAATGATTAAATACTGCGTCTAACATAACGCGAATTCCTCTTTTATGTGCTTCTTCAACCAACCTTCCCAGTGTTTCGTTGTCTCCAAATTCAGGATCCACTTTAAAATAATCCGTTGTATCGTATTTATGAGAACTTGGCGATTCAAAGATTGGGGTCATATAAATCCCTGTAAATCCCATTTTCTGGATATAATCTAATTTTTGAATAATTCCTTCCAGATTTCCTCCAAACTTCTTCAATGCGCCATCTAATTCTTCACTGCCCCACTCTAAAACATCTCTTCCATCATTTGGAGTTCCGTTACAGAAGCGTTCCGGAAAAATCTGATACCATACTGTATTTTCTACCCATGCAGGAGCTTTATACAAATCTTCTTCATTAATATATGGATAATTATAATAATTAAAAAGATTATACAACTCCTCTTTATTATCTGCGTATGGCATTTTATCATGGCATCCTACAATAAATTCCTTGCCATCTTCTTCTACAAGAAAACAGTATTTGCAACGCTTGGAATCCTGATTGCCGATTTCTGCAAACCAGCAATCATATTCCTCTGTTACCTGTTCTTTTTCCATAGCACTCCTGATAATAGACTTTTTATCCAGGTCATAAATCATAGAACCATCATTTCGCGGAATCCAGTTAAATGGATCCAGCGCCAGCACTTCCACTCTCTGTACTTTCCCTTTTGTAGTTTTCAGCCTGAGATGCAATGTATTTTCATCATATGCATAAGCGTACTCGCTCTTTGCCTGATGTAGAATCGTTGTAAAACTCATAAACTTCTCCCCTCTACTCACTGGCTACCAATGCATCAAAATCACTCTGCGCTTTTGCTGCACCTTCTTCTGGTGTCATTTTCCCATCAAATACTGCATTTAATACACCCTGCATGGTAGTCCAGTAATAAGAAATCCGTTTTACCTGCGGCATTGGAACAGCATCCTGGAATGCCTCTACGTAAACTTTTAATGCTTCGTCATCTTTCAGACCTTTTACATCATCTGCATTTTTTCTGGCAGTTACATTATATGCCTTTTCATAAAGAAGTTCTGCGCCTTTTTCTGAAACCAAATACTGTGCAAAAAGCTGTGCTGCCTGTGGATATTCAGAGTATGCGGAAACATACGCGTTCTGTACACCAGCCATTGTTTTCATCTGTTTTCCATCCATAGTAGGCAGTGTTGTCACACCAAAATTAACATTCTGATCTTTTAATGTCTTAATTAACCATGGACCAATTGGATAATAAGCAGTTCTTCCTTCCATAAAGTTCTGTTCTAACTGAGTAATCGTTTCTATTTTTAGATCATCGGCATTAATAGGAATCAACTCATGTAAATCTCTTACCCGTTCCAAAGCTTTCAAAAATTCCGGTGTTCCAAATCCAGGATCGTCATTGTTTTTCCCGTCTTCGCCAAATGGCATAAATCCATCCACACTCAAAAATGGAAATACATTATATCCTTCTGTCACAACATTTAAAAACCAGAATTTATTTTCAGACGGATTGTTGAACTCTTTTGCCTCTTCTATAATCTGCTCCATAGTTGTTGCAGGTTCCCCTTTTACCAAATCCTTGTTATATAACAGCGCATAACATTCAATTGATACCGGAACACCATATAACTTGTCATCGGTTTCTACTGTTTTTACTGCAATATCACTGACCACATCCCTGACTTCATCTTCAACCTTTTCATCCAGTTCCAGAAGAATCCCTGAATCCTTTGCTGTCAAATATGCATCATGAGGTGCCATAAATACATCTGCACCATTTCCACTTGGCCCATCTAAAGTCATTTTGTTTACGATATCCATTCCTGCCTCTTCTACTTCTACAGGAACGCCGTATTCTTCCTCAAAAGCCTCTGCAACAGCCTGTCCATATTCTAATTTTCCTCCGCCTACCCAGAATTTCAACTTAGCATCTTCCTCTGGAACCAGTTCTTTTGTACTTTCTTTATTTGCCTCTTCTTCTACCGGAATTTCTTTCTTTCCGCATCCTCCAAGCATGCTCAGCAGCATCATACCTGCCAGCATCATTGATATTACTTGTTTTTTCATGTCAAACTTCTCCTCCTACTTCTTTTTTCATCCTTTATCTGCACCAGCGGCAACACCCTGGACAAGATACTTTTGAAATAAAATAAATACAACTGTAATAGGAACTGCCACTAAAACTGCACCTGCTGCAAAAACTGTAAAATTAGTGGTATCTGTTCCGTTAATCAGTTCAAACAATCCCACTGCCAGAGTCTTACTTTTATTTCCTGACAGAAGAATATTAGGCAGAATGTAATCCATCCATGGCATCATAAATTGTGACACTGCACAATATGTGATAATCGGTTTTGCCATAGGCAACACAATCTTCCAAAAGGTTTGAATCTTTGTGCAACCATCGATATAAGCAGCCTCATCAACTGCCATAGGCAGTCCATCCAAATATCCTTTAACTAGCCAGGTATTATAAGGAACAGCCCCAATAGAATACACAATAATCATAGAAATCGGTTTTCCAATTAACCCGAGTGTAAGAAACAAGGTATAAATGGCTGTCATAGACAGAAAAGTAGGGAACATAGACAAAATCATAACTGTCAGAAGCCCTGTCTTTCTGCCTTTAAAACGAAATCTTGACATAACCCATGCAGTAAGCATGATTAAAGTTACTGCGCAGACTGTACTAATTACAGCTATTTTCAAAGTATTAAAAAACCACAGACTATAGTTTGTCTCTGAAAATAATCTGTGAAAATTATTCAGGGTAAGACCTGATAGGGAAATATTTCCAAGGGCATTACCTGACTGAAACGCAGATAAAATAATCCATACAACAGGAATCAGAACAATCAGGGACATGAATACAAGCTCAGCATTAACCAAAACTGCCACAATTTTTTTCTTCATTTTTCCTGCCTCCTATAATTCCTTAAATGATGTAGTTCTTCTGAAGTTCCATAGAGAAACTGCGCCGACCAAAAGGAAGAGCAGCACACTCATAACAGCTGCAATATCATACATCTGCTGATTTAAGGTCAATTTATAAATCCAGGAAATCAATATGTCCGTATCTCCTGCAAACTGCATTTCTGTGTTTGTAGGACCGCCTTGTGTCAGGAAATATATCAGACCAAATCCATTAAAGTTCGCTGCCATACTCATGACCAGATTGGGCATTGTTGCCCTGAATACCAACGGAAGTGTGATTTTCTGAAAGCTTTGTATATGATTCGCTCCATCAATGGAAGCTGCCTCATAAAGACTTTGATCCATATTTGATAACACACCCATCATCATAACCATAAACATTGGAAATCCCAGCCAGAAACTAACCAGAATAACTACTACTTTTGCTGATACAGGATCTGATAAAAATCCAATATTTTCTGAAATCACACCAATATCCATCAAGAACTGATTAATCGGGCTAAACTGATCATTCAAAAGATTTCGAAACACCAACAGACTTACCATCTGTGGAATTGCCCATGGCAAAATAAGAACTGCTCGGAATACTTTTCGGAACTTTACTGCCTCATGCTTTAAAATTAACGCCTGGAATAATCCAAGAAAATAGGGTCCTAAAGTAGAAAACAGAGTCCACACAATCGTCCATCCCAAAACCTTAAAAAAAGTCTTTGACCAGATTGATACGGTAAACAACTTTTTAAAATTATCCAGCCCAACCCAATCCAATAATTGTCCCGGTGGCAGATGGTTTCTGTTGTAGTTCAAAAATGATGTCAAAAATGTAAAAATAATCGGCATAACTACAACAAAGATAAAAGCAATTCCTATAGGAAGTACAATCACATAGGGAAGATTTTTTGAAAAAAGCTGTTGCAGCGTTAATTTATTTCGTTCTTCCTTTTCTTCCTGGTACTTCCATACATCATACAGATTCCATACATAGATACCAAATACAATAGCTAAGATAATCAACGCTATAATTCCGTTAATCAATAGCATTGTTGAGTGATCTCCATACTTTCCTCCTGGCTTTTCCCCTAACGTAACCAATCCCCAGATTCCTTTTGTAAAAAATCCTCCATGAAGCCGCATGGAAAAGTCAGGTATCAATCCTTGGGCATATTCCAGCCAATATCCGCTCATTAGTTCTATAATCAGAATCAATGCCTGTGATAAAAATAACGCAGCTCCTTTCATACGCTGTTTATAGATAAAAAATTGTCCGCTTCCGCAAAAGAAAACAGATAATAACAGCGCTCCTTTCTTTTTCTTCATTTCTACATTCCTCCTCTCTTTTTCTTTTGAGAGCTTTAACTTATGCGCTTAAACAATTATATTATATGAATTTTATAATACATCGTCAACTATTTTTCGTCATTTTTCTATATTTCATGATTGTGCATAAATATATTTTGTGCATTATTGCTTATGATAACTTAACATATATTTTGTTAAGTATAAAAAAACCTACTTTTTCCTTTTTTCTTCTGAATTTATATTTTTTATTAAGTACTTAACAAGTTTTCTTGCAAAAAGAAAAGAAATTGTAGTTTTATGCAATTCCCACAATTTCTTTCTACTACTTTATATTTTTTACTTTTCTTTTATTCAATGAATGTCAACATAAACAATTTCATGAACCGGCTCTGGATCTTCTTGTTTTCCATCTACATGCAAAAGTTTTCGCATCACTTCTATTGCCTTTCTGGCTTTTTCCTTATTGCTTACCACCAGAATTTTGGTATCTGGAAGCAACATCAAATCCATATCCGACTGAACAACCACACACAGGTTTCTGTTATCCACATAACTTTCTGCCTGCATACCTAAAATCTCGCCAATAACCAATCCTTTTTGCTGTCTATGTGTCTGCAAAAATTCTGGAAGACTATTTCCCTTTTTATGAATAAAGATATTTTGGTCATCAATTCTTTTCTTCACACTTTTCAGCAGATTATAATTAAAGCAGTCTTCCATAACAACATAAAAATCTTTTCCCAACTGTTCTTCCGCTTTATCCAGTAATTCCTCTCCATTTACTAATATTTTACAAAATAAAGGGTCTGAAACATATCCATCAATAAAAATAGCCGGAACATAGAACTGACTTGCCAGTTTTCTAAAAATTTCCTCTTCCATATCCACAATAAAAACAGCATCTAATGCTCTTCTAAGCCCTAAAGCTGCCCCCTGTTCTATCTCTTCTGCTGAAACCAGAAACATATCATAGCCCATGTCATTTAAAATTATACGCATTTCGTCAGCTAAATCATAATATTGGTACACCATGCTCTTTCTGCAGTTCTCTTTTTTATTAATAATTACACCTACCATATAACTCTTTTTTCCAGAAAGTGATTTTGCTTCAATATTAGGTATATAATTCAATTCATTTGCTGCTTCAAAAACTTTAAGTCTTGTCTCATGACTAATTCGTTCTGTATTGGAATAATTCAGCACATAGGACACTGTTGCAGTAGAGACACCTGCCTTTTCGGCTACATCTTTCATTGTGACGCGTCTTTTTTTCATCACATCCCCTTCTTCCTACATCCATATGCAACTTATTTTCCTACTTCGTTCCCTGTAGTTTCTCCTCTTAAAAATGCCATTGCATTGTCCAAAGTTGTCTGTGAAATCGCTGCCAATGCTTCCTCTGTAAAAAATCCCTGGTGAGAAGTAATCATCACATTTGGGAAGGACAATAATCTGGCTGTGGTGGAATGCTCTAGAATCTCATCAGAACGGTCCTCAAACACATTTTTCGTCTCTTCCTCATACACATCCAAACCTACTGCATAAAATTTTCTGGCCCGAATACCCTCAATCAAATCATTGGTCTTTACCAGACCGCCTCTTGAAGTATTTACCAGAATAACGCCATCTTTCATTTTTGCAATGGTGTCTTTATTAATTAAATGATAGGTATTATCCATTAACGGGCAGTGCAGGGAAATCAAATCACTGGTTGCCAGCAGCTCATCCAAAGACACATAGGTAACAAACTCCTTCAAATCCGGATTTTCATAGACGTCATAGGCAATCACCTTCATGCCAAAGCCCCGGCAAATTCTTGCCATGGCTGCGCCGATTTTTCCGGTTCCTACGATTCCTGCTGTTTTTTCATAAAAGTTCATGCCCATTAGGCCGCCCAGGCTGAAGTCATTTTCTCTTACTTTTACATAGGCTTTGTGAATGCGGCGGTTTGCAGCAAGCGCAAGAGCCATAGCGTGTTCTGCTACTGCCTCCGGAGAATATCCCGGCACACGCATAACTTTGATTCCGTATGCCTCTGCTTTTTCTAAATCTACGTTATTAAAACCTGCGCAGCGCATAAGAACCAGTTTTACCCCAGCCTCATGAAGAGCATCCATGGTAGCGCTTCCCACATCAGAACTTACAAAAGCGCACACTGCCTCATAGCCCTTTGCCAGAGGCGCTGTCTTGGGAGCCAGGTCTGTTTTTAAATAATCAATTTCAATTTCCGGATATTTAGAAATCTGTTTTTCAAAAGAATCCTTATCATAGCTTTTGGTGTCAAAAAATAAAATTTTCATAGTCTGTTCCTCCTTATGCTTATCAGATTTTATCAATCATGATTTCAATAATTTTCTTGTCTGTTTCCCGCATACCATCTCTGGCAAGCTGGGCTACATTTTCAATGGTTTCTTCAATTCCCTGTGCTACAATTCCATCTCCTCCATAGAACTGGCTGCCAAACTGATACATCTTCATTCCAAGAGTTCCTGCTTCCACAGCGGACGCAATCTTTGCCGCACAGCTTGCCTTTGCTCCATCGCACACCACGCCGGAATTAATGGCCAGGGCATTGACAATGGTGTGTGCCACCTGGGCGTAATCTCCCCCATAAAGATAGGTAATTCCGGCGCCGGCGCCACAGCCTGCACTAATCGCCCCGCAATAGGCAGATAAGGTTCCAATTCCGGATTTTAAATGAATGGACACCAGATTGGACACAACCAGAGCGCGAATGAGCATTTCTCTGGATACCTTCATATCCTCTGCATAGACAATAACCGGAAGGGAGGCTGTCATTCCCTGGTTTCCACTGCCGGAATTAATCACCACAGGCATTTCACAGCCATTCATACGGGCATCAGAGCCTGCCGCTGCCATGGCTTTTGCCCGGTTCTGGACACTGTTTCCATAGGACTGAAGCAGAATTTTTCCGATATTGGCGCCCCAGTTGCCCTTTAATCCTTCCTGAGCAATGGCAGTGTTGTATTCAATCTGTCTTGTAATGGTTTCCTCCACATCTGAAATTTTCACTTCATCTGCAAACTGGATAATCCGCTCTACAGTAAGCAGCTCCTTCTCTGTGCCTGCACAGTTTTCCTCTTCAGAATATTCTTTTCCAAACAAAGTCTCCCCGTTTTTTCGAATCTGGACAATATTAGTGTGCTGACCCTGAATCTGGACTTCTGCGCTGTGTTCTCCATCCTGCACTTCAATATAAATGTCAAAAATACATCCTGACTGAGATGCAGTAAGCTGGAAAGACACCTCTTTTAAATAGTCTGAAATCTCTTCTATCTCCTCCTTGGTAATCTCTGCCAGAACCTCCAGCTTCTTCTCTGCTTCTCCGGCCACAATACCAGCAGCCGCTGCTGCCGCAATACCGCGAAGTCCTCCTGTATTGGGAACTACCACACTTTTTACATTTTTAATAATATTGCCGCTGGCGCTGATTCGCACAGATTTTGGCATACTCCCAAGAGTTTCCCTTGCCACTGCTGCCGCATAAGCAATCGCAATGGGCTCTGTACAGCCCATTGCCGGCACAAGCTCCTCCTTTAGAATATTCACATACGCATCATAAATTATTCCATCCATAAGTCTTTTATCCTCTTCTTTTTTCTTTGGTACTACTCTTCTTCCCGATCAAAATGCCAGATTTCCACCAGTTCATCCTCCAGTTTTTCCTCTTCACAACGGAAATTCACCGTATCACCCGGCTTTGTATTATAAAGCTTGTAGGCATCTTTCTCACAGTCCAGTACCAGGCTTTTCTCATCCATAGTAACCGTCATCTGACTGTTTTTAATATCCACCGCTTCTACCATCCCCCGAAAACATGGCGGAGGAACAAAATTGCACACACTTTGGCTCGTCTTATTTTCATAATCTTTATAAAGAAAAGTTCCTGTCATCAGCACTCCTGCTAAAGCAACGCCTGCCACAGCAATCCATACTTTTTTTGGTGTTTTTCTCATAAGCATTTCCTCCTTATGGTGTCCCTACCTCAATCAAGGTTCCATCCGGGTCATACATTCGCAGAATCTTCTTTCCCCAGGAATATTCTGTCACTGGACCTGCATACCTCACAGTTTCTTCATAATGCTCCAATTTTTCTAAAAACTCTGTAAAATTCCGTTCTTCAAAATACAGCTCCATGGCATGATTCTGAAACTGCACTTTCTGGTTTATGGTATTTTCCCAGATTTTAGCTTCCTGCAGCACCAATCCTTCTGTGAGAATCACATTTCCTTCCTGTTCCAACACAACGTCCAGTCCAAATAGTTTCTTATAAAACTGTTTGGACCTTTCTATGTCTTTTACCACAATCATTACGTTTTTCAGTTTCATAGAAGCCCTCCTGTAAATAATAGATTAGCAGTCCTGGAATCTTCTGTCAATCTGGAAAGTTGCTTTCTTTGGGTAACAAAACCAAAATACAGACTAAAAAGCTAACAAATATTCCCAGGATGCCAAAAGCCCCGGATATGGAAAATTTCTCTGACAGCCATCCCACCACCGGACTTAATACCACCATAACAACACTATAAACCATGCTTTCTACTGATACCATGGTAGCGCGCACTTCACTGGAAAATACTTTCTGATTCTCATCTCCAATACGAATTGCCAACATTTCTGATATCCCATGGGCAAAAGCCGCTGCCAGCACGCATCCCGGCAATGCCGGCATACCACTAAAAACAATCAAAACACCTTCCAACACTCCACCTGCAAGCAGCAGAAATTTTATTTTCACTTTCCCTGTCTTTTCTCCAAGAGACGCTCCTGCCATGCCTCCAAAAGAAATAAGCAGAAGTGGAATTCCTATCCATTTTGCCTGTAACCCTTGCTCTACTAAATGCTGCTGCAATAACATAAAAACGATATAATATCCAGCAGCAGCCACACCACTGATCAACATTCTGCGTGCGGCAAAGCCATGAGTGACAAAAAATTTCCCACTTTCTATAACATGTTTTCTTAGAATCCTTGTCCAATTTCTATTTTTTTCATGCTGTTTTGTATTTTCTCTCCCGGGCTCCCAAATCCTGAATGCCACTATGGAACAGCAAATCCCCTGAACCATTGAAATCAAATATCCTTTCTCATATCCCAGGGATACGGTCACTACACTGAATAAATTTGCTGCTGCAAAAACAAACAGATACAATTTCTCCTGTATGGCTGACACCCTAAGATATTCCTCCTGTGCTCCTGCCTCCAAAAGGCTGTCATAGGTCAGGGCTTCTCTTGAGCCGGACACCAGGTTATAACTTAATGCATTCAGACCCATGGCAACTAAAATCATGGGAAACGCATTGGTAAGAATCATACACAAAGACCCTGCTGCTGATACCAGTCCAGACAACACCAAAGTTCTTTTGCGTCCTATCAAATCTGCCACCATACCGCTAGGAATTTCACAGCACATACTCACCACATGAAAAACACCTTCTGCAATCCCGACCTGTGCAATAGAAAAACCACGCTGCAAAAGAAATACCACCCATACTGCATCTACAATTTGAAAACCACTGATAAGTTCATAAAGATATAATTTCCGAAGTTGTTTTTTGATATTCATAACGCATCACCTACTTAAAATTTTTTAGAATGATGCCCACTTTTTGAATTGAAACAGACAGACCATGCTTCTGGTCTTAGACTAAAATTCCTTAAAAATGGGCGCACTGATAGCCTGAACACCAAAAAAGTTGCCTTTTTGAATCATCAAATACGGTGTTTTCCAGCCCATCTGCGCGCCTCCTTTTCTCAAAAATTTATGTGAATCATATCACAATCTGATACAAAAGTAAAGCTCTTTTTCCTACACTTCCCCTTCTTCGGTAAGCGCAAAATATTGCTACGCTACCCATGAATTACGCTTGCACCAAAATGATAGATGCAAGCGTTTTACTCTAGTTTAGTTTTGACAGTTCGCTTTCGCAGTCTCGCTCCATGGGGCAAGCTGTTCCAGCTGTTCATCTGACATTTTAGCGTCTGGCCGCTGTGATAAGAGGTATGTCAGATATTTGTAGGTGTTCAGGTCATTCGCTTTTGCCATCTCAACCATTGTATACACAATAGCGCTAGAGGCAGCTCCCTTCGGACTGGCACTGAACAGCCAGTTCTTCCGGTTATGCTCTTAAGCACATAACCGTAAAAACTGGCTGTTCTGTGACACACCAAACGGAGCCCAGGCCAGCGCTATTGTGTATACAATGGTAGAAATGGCAAAAGCCAATGGAGTAAACGTCTATCACTATCTTACCTATCTGCTGGAAAAACTGCCTGATGATAGGATGAGTGATGATGAATTAGAACTTCTGGCGCCATGGAACGAAATTGTCAAAGCTGAGATCGAACGTCGTGCAAACGAATCAAATCAATCATATGTGAATTGTCAAGGTGCTCCGGCTACTGAAAAGTAGTCGGGGATTTTTCTATCATACCTAAAAATTAAGCGCTTACGAAAATAAAAGCTGTTTTTTGTTTTTTCTATAAATGTGTCAACGGGCAGCTTCCTGTGAAGGTTAAAATAAATCCAAAGTATTATCCAGATATATCTTTTCTCTGACATGCAGGTGATACTCCGGTTTTGTCATATAATAAAGCAGAAATTCCAGAATCAGGGCACTGCCAAGTCCCCTGCCCTCGATTTTAAAATTGGAAAATCCCATGGGCAAATATGTATTTTTAATATCTTCAACACCGATAAATCCGGGATTTTCCATTGCTTTTGAAAAACGATAGCCCTGATTTCCGTCAGGGGCAGTACAAAGATGTTCCGGGCAGTCCTCTCCAAGATTTCTGCGGCTGACTGTTTTGTAACATTCCTTCCTGTCTTTGCAGCCAAACCAACAGCATTCGTTGCACAGAAATTCCACTTTATCCTTCTGCTGTTGTGACAATCTATTTAAGTTTTCCAAAGATTTATTCAGTCGAAAGTCCGGCACTACATAAAGAAAATCGTCCCTGTTGATTTCCTCCACAAGTTTCTGAAAATCCGTCAGTACCTTTGTGGTAGAAGAGACAAAATAAAATCCAGGATACTGTCTTTTTAAATAATCCAGAAGCAAATCTGAGTGGATAATCACACCATTTCGTGGTGTGTTCTTTTCTTCAAATATGGCACAAAGCTGATTGCACTTCTGGTCTGAAAGATGTCTCTTTTCAAGCAGGGAATTGCTAAAGGTCAGCCTGGATGAAATCCCATATTCCTGCATCAGCGCCAGAACCTTTCTTGGATTATAATCTCCATCCCCTATGCGGCCTCCGCCCCAAATGCAATCAGCCGGAGCGCCATAAACAGAACCAATCCCGCACCAGTCATAAAAATATTCCCTGTGTTCACGAAACAAAGGCAGAAACTCACAATACAGTTTGTGAAACTCAAATAAGCCCGGAAGGTGATAGTATACGGTAGCTTTTCTTCGTTGTTTCATAATGTTGATTCACATCTCATTTCTTGATTATAAGTATCATTACAATTCTAATACTGTTTTTACGTTGCTTTTTGTCATGTTATCCAGTATCCTGTGGGCAAAAATAGGTGCGTTACACGTATTCTTAAACTATAGCCTACTTTTTTGCGGTTCAAATAGGCTATACAAGTAAATTTCTCCTTTATGGCCTACATTTTAAAAAGAATGATAGGCCATGATTAGCATCTTCTCAAATCACACTTAATTTCTTGTACCTTTTTGTAGGTGGATATCCACTTATTTTGAATAGGAACCTATTGTCCTTCCTATTATGTAGGTTGAAAGCTTCCTACTTGATATTTGAATCCTACTTCTCCTCAAAGTTTTTTCATCATCCAATAGGCATCCGCATAAGAACCATCTGCATATTTCATATTGTTTGGAAAGGTTCCATATTTCTGAAATCCAAGTTTCTCATACAAAGCTATGGCTGATTTATTATTTGCAATTACCTCAAGCTCAGCCTGTTCATACCCAACCTGTTTCGCAATATCCAGGAGCATTTCCAGCATTGCTTTTCCAATTCCAAAATCGCAATATTCCTGATAAAGTGCAATGGCAATCTCGCATCTGTGCCGATATCGTTTAACTCCTCCCAAACTCATCAAAGAACAATTCCCAATATGTTTGCCTTCTATCTCAGCAATTAGTAAAATTTCATTCTCACTGTCTTTTTTAGCTTTTATAAACTCTTGTTCCTGCTCTATGGAAAAGGCTATTTCATCAGGCTCACGAAGTAAAAACGGAGTTTCGGCTGCTGTGATTTTAAGAAAATCAAGCAAGGACTCTGCATCCTTTTCTTCTGCACTTCTGAGAATAATATCTCTGGCTTGTTTGTCTTTTATTGTTGTGGTACTCTTATGCATGGTTGTCTCCTCCTCCTTAATTTTGAATTCTCAGATTTACTTTAATTGAATGTTTTTCATTGTAAAGCCAATAAGAATAGCATTGGCTAAAAACATTATAATCACATATCCCGTTAAGATGATAAACATAGTTGGAACAACATCTAATAAAGCTGTCCAATCCTCAGTGTTAACCCAATTTAAGATTATCTTATACTCCATAAGAAGTGCTAAAGCCACAAACGCAAGTGAACTGGCAGATGCCCAACAAGTTGCAATCTTTTTCTTTGATACCAGAATCCAACCAATAACATGAAAAATAATACTCAATGCTGCACATATAATCCACATATCACCACTCCTTCCCAAACTGAAAGTTATTTATTTCCATAATCAATCACTATTTTTTTACAACTACTGCAATGATAAGCTTCACAATGAGGTATCCCATCAAAGCCTTTACTTAATTCCAGATCATCCTGTTTTTTTATCCGGAAAAATTGACAATCAGGATTATCGGTTGCAAAAGTAATATCTCTGGAACTCATTAAGAATCCTTTTATCATTTTTTTATCACAATAGGGACACTTCATATTACTTCACCTCCAAATTTATACTTCTCTTTCAAAACTTTCAAAAATGATTTGATAGCATAATGAACTATTAACCCCTGATTTTTCATTCATAGGAGTAACCACCTGTTTCAATCTCCAGCCTTGTTCTGTTTATATTCATACTTTTTCATATGCCGCCTCTTTCCATCTACACTCTCTTTGCTATCTGCAGTGCAATAAACAGCTTATTCAGATTGTGATTTGCAGCAGATAATTCCTCTGTTTCGTAGCTTCCTTCTATAAGTACATCACTGGAAACAAGGAAATCATATAAGTGAACCACTCATTGTCTAAAGCCAATGAGCTTCCTGCTTCGCAGACCTCGTAATCTACTATCTCCACAGGCGTTAATTCGGATAGTCCCTACCCTACTTATTGGTTCTTATGCCATCTGTCTTAATCCCTCTGCCAATATGTTCTTCGCTGCGTTTATGTCTCTATCGTGCTTTGTGCCACAGACAGGACATACCCATTCCCTTATTGATAAATTTTTTGTTTCTGTATTTTTGTATCCGCAAATGGAACACAACTGACTGCTGGCATAGAATGTATCTATCTTAACATATTTCCGTCCATTCCATTTTGCCTTATACTCTAATTGCCTTGTTAGTTCGTACCATGACACATCACTTATAAACTTTGCCAGATGATGATTCTTTATCATATTTTTTATCTGCAAATTTTCCGAAACGATCACTTGGTTTTCGCTGATAATCTCGTGCGAAATTTTATGCAGGTAATCTTTTCTGACATTTGTTATTTTCTCATGGCATAATGCTATCTTTTCCTTGGTTTTATAATAATTTCGACTTCTCTTTTCTTTATGCACTAATTGTCTTTGTAATTTTGCCAGTTTCTTCTCATATTTCCTAATAACTTTTGGATTTTCGTATTTCTTCCCAGCAGAGGTAATACATAAATCCTTAATGCCTAAATCTATTCCTGTATTTTGATTTGTATATGGCAATTCTATCTGTTCTATCTCCACCAAGATTGATACATAATATTTCCCACTCGGAACTTGCGATAAAGTTGCAGACTTTATCTGTCCATCGAATTTTCTATGCAGTCTTGCTCTTACTTCTTTTAGCTTAGGCAGTTTTATTTTCTTTCCCTTGAAATCTACTGCTATATTGCCATTCGTAAAATTTGTTGTATATGATTTATGATTATCGTGTTTACTCTTAAACTTTGGATAACCTGCATGTTTCTTAAAAAACTTCTGATATGCAGAATCCATGTTATAAATTGCATTTGTCAGGGCAAATTTGTCTACCTCTTTCAGCCATTCATATTTTTTCTTTAATTCTCTGTTGCAGTAATTATTGCAATCTGTTTTACTGACAGATTTTTTCTCTTTTTCATAGTTTTCTTTCCGATATGCAAGTGTCTGATTATATACAAAACGGCAACAGCCAAATGTTTTTGCTATCTGTACTTTCTGCTCATTATTGGGATATATTCTGTATTTATATGCTTTTAACATTTACTGTCACCTTCTTTCTTAGCCCTGATTTTCTATATATCTCTTTCACATTTCTTCTGATACATTTCCTACACTACAGACAAAATAGCCGTCTGTCCAAAATGCAGGTTCTTTCCAGAACTGTTTCTGCAAATAATTCGGATATCTTTTCCATATAGGATATGCCGTATAACTTTTCATTAGGTTTACAATTTTACTGATCGACATTATAGGTTCTGTTTCTATCAGATAGTGGATATGGTCTTTATCTGTTTCCATATATCTGATAATAACTTTGTGCCTTTGACATATCTCATATGAAAACTGCTTTATATCATCTGAAATTTGTTGTGAAACTAATAATTTCTTTCTATATTTGCAGATAAAAATAATATGATATTGTAATAAGTATTTGTGTCTATTTTTAGATTTCCATGTTCCCATATCATAAGCATACAATAATTTTCCACTTTTAGCTATCTTAACCCACCGTCTAAAGCCAGTGGGATTGCGTAGCCCTATCTCAACTAATTTATCTGCATTTTTTATTTCTATATAATCCTGAGGTTTGGCAAAATAATAGGACAAGCCGTCACCCCTATACGCCTGTGTTGGAATGATAAACTTTCCATCAGTCACTTCTTTCTGTAAACTTCCGCAAGAACCAAACATAATGAAAAAATTTCATGAATTTTTGTCTTTGAGAAAACAACAGGCTTTACGAAAAAAGTGTGTACGGATTTGAATTGCCCCTATCAACTATAAATTTTTCATTACCTCAACAAACTTATCCAATGTATATGCCCCTTGTTCACCTAACTCTTTATCTTTAAAAACCATAAAATATCTATATAGTCTACCTGCTTGTGACTGCCATTCTCGTCCAAGTTTTAACTTTGTTTTGCTATCGTCTCCGTCAAGATAGTCACCTTTTGCCTCGATCAAGACTATATTTCCATTTTTAGTTTTAACGATAAAATCTGGATAATGATTTATAAATGCATTTATTCTAAAATCTTTTCTTTCTATAATGCGGTGCCACCATTCAACATTGCCTAATCCAACAACAGTATCAATAACATTATTTTCAAAATCATTCATATCATTCTTTTCAGCTTCATATAGCGAATACGGAATTGCATTAGTTGTAACAGATGGTGTGATTACAGGAGGAAAGTTGTATGATTCTTTGCATACAATCTTTCCACTATCTATTAACTTGTAAAATAAATCTTCTCTATACACATATTCAAGCTTTTCAATTTTCTTCTGGATTTTCAATGCATATACAGGAATATTCGTTTCCATTGCTGACATTTCATCGTCGGTCATATTTTCAACAACTCTACGAACATAATCTGCAATTTCCGTTGCGGCATACCTATCATTTCTATTTATTTGTTTACAAATTATATCTACACAATTAGCGATTTTACGCTCAGGTGGTAATTTTGCTAAAAATTCTCTAATGTACTCATTTTCTGCTTTATTTGCTTTTTTATACTTTGGAACAGCCTCGCCCTGTTCCTGAATATCTACTTGGTACATTTCCCCTGTTGCAAGTTCAAAACTTATTTCCGCATTTTGACCACTTAAAGAAAATCCATCCGACAAATTTTCCGGTTCTAACAATTCAAAATCATTTCCAAACAAATCCGGTGTTGTTTGGAAATAGAATTGTGGTATTTTTATATCACCAATTGTTTCTCTATACTGCTCTTGTATATTGTTTTGATTCAGCATTTCGCCTAACTCACCTCCTATAAAAGCCGATAAATCAGCATCTGCTATGGAAGTATTATATTCTTCAGCTTGTTTTTCTGCAGTTGTTATCATATCAGCTACACTTTTTTCAGGATCATCCTTTATTTCACCAATGATATTCTTTATCTCATCTGTTGCTATGTCCTCAAATGAATCTTTTTCTCCCAAAACGATACTATCCTCTTGAGCACAAAATAGTTCCTGTTGTTCAAATTTAGTTTCCTGCTCTCCATTACTTATTGTATCTTCACACTCTGTTAATTTTAGAGTTCCCACCCTAAAATCTTTTTTACTGAATCCTGCATTATTCAAACCTCTAACAATATTTTCTAAAGTACTGTGAAAATCAGCCGAACAGGTGAGTACAAATGATGAGTTCAATAATGGTGCTTTATGCTCTCTTGCATACGGTTGTCTAAGAATTCTACCTACTATCTGCTCAACATCAACTTTTGATGTTTTATTTGCCAACGAAGCTAAGATATAGGCAAAAGGACAATCCCATCCCTCTTTTAATGCATTTACAGTTATTATGTATCTAATATCGCAATCTTTACTTAACAAGTCTACTTTTTTCAAATCATCTATTTCAGATGTTTTTATAGCAATTTCGTTCTCTGGAATTCCTATAGCAATAAGCATCTTTTTAATTTTATCAAAAGTTTCACTTTCAGCATTTATATTGGGTTGTGCTTGAAAAAGAACAATAGGCCTTATATATGCCCCTCCTTTTTTTTCCGCCTCAATAGCTTGTTTTTCTATGCAACCTCTTAGCTGAATAGCATCCTGAATAACGCTCTGCCTAGATGTACGATTATATACAATAATCGGCAACTTCACCATATTCTCTTTTTTCAATTCTCTGGCATTAACATATGAAACAATGTTGCTATTATTTTTAGGCGTTGCAGTCAAATCAAATATAAATGAAGGATTAAGGTTATTTATCATCTCAATACTTAATTCAGATTCTGCATTATGACTTTCATCAATTATAATAACTGGAGAAAGAGAGCGTAATACTTGAATAAGTGCAGTATCTGGTGTATCTGCTAACAATACAGATTTATCTTTAAAATATTCCGCAAATCTAATTAAATTACCATTTTCTTGATATACCTTACGAATATCTTTATTTAAATTATTTATTCTTAATGAACCATAACTCAAAATACAAACTGTCAACATTTCTCTAACTGTATCTGGCGAAAAATTTTGTCCGTTAAGCAACATTTCCTTTGTGTATATTCCAACTCTACCAGCAAAATCATGTTCCAGTTTTTGACGATATGGATGATTAGTATCAGATAAATTCTTAATTGTTTGATTTAATATAGGTTCTGATGGAACTAACCATACAACCACCTTACATTTACTTGTTGGCATTTCATCAAATATTCTTTTTAACGCAGCACAACCCAAATAGGTTTTTCCTCCACCTGTTGGGACTTTAGCACATACATGTGGAACACCCGTAATTGTATCTTTGTATGCAGGCACACCATCTAAACCAATTGAGATATCCTGTTCATCCCAATATTTTTTCCACGCTGAAAAAATACCTGTGCTATCATTTAAGCATTTCATATATGATGATATTTTCTTTAATACATCTTTTTGATATGTTTTTAATTCCATATTTTCCACTCCCATTATAATCTAGAAATATCACGTGGAATTTTCTTAAAAGTAATATGATACTTCTCCAATTCTCGCTCACTTAATGTACAGGAATCTGCAAAAATCACATACGATTCAGATTTTGTCTTGATTGTGTGAAGAAATTCCCGGTTTAATGTTGTAATATTACTTTTGATATAGTAAAAATAATAGCTTATACCAATATCCGTTCCTAAATAAAATGGTTCATCCTCTTTTGAACAATCTATCCGTTTTTTAGTTTCGGTGAAATAAATATATTTTCTAATTAAATCAATATTAACATTCTCATTTAAAATATCATTTACAAATAGTTTTGCACCCAATTCATAATAACTAAAAGCTCCTCCTAGTCCTTCTACTGTCTTTTCTTCTGTTCCATACCCACTAATTGCGCATTTCACTCTATAAGCTGTGATATTTTCTGCATAATCATTCATTTCAATCAAAATGTAATTCAAATTTTTGCCAAATTTTTTGTTATAACTAAGAACTGCATGCGCTGTTGTTCCTGAACCAGCAAAAGAATCTAATACCATACTTCCATCATCACAATAAAACCCAATCAAATAGGTTACAAGATCAACTGGCTTAGGGAAATCAAACGCCAGCCCCATTTTCGCCAAATCATTACTTGTATTTTGTGTACTTCCTAAATTAGTAAGAACTGACAACACATGACTAACACTTTCCCTTTTCTTCACCATTTCTATGGTCCCTGATTCAGTTATTTCGAAAACAGTATCTTGACCCTTACTATCTTTCACTGCTTTAAATCCTGAATCTATAAAATTAAGTAATATATTCTTTGATGACCATCCACTCTCAACGTCAACATCTTCTGAAAGTTTATAGTCTACGATTTTAACCGTTTTATGATAGTGGTGCTAGAATATAAATAGTACAAGTCAAAATGAGAATTCCTTATAAGAAAAATCATGGTACAATGTAGGTACCGGTAGGTACCGCACTGAAGGAGGATCTCATTATGGCAAAGCACTATGACAAACAATTTAAGCTGGATGCAGTCCAGTATTATCATGATCACAAGAACTTAGGACTGCAAGGCTGTGCTACAAACTTAGGAATCAGTCAGCAGACATTATCACGCTGGCAGAAAGAACTGCGTGAAACAGGTGATATTGAAAGCCGTGGTTCCGGTAACTATGCTTCTGATGAAGCAAAAGAAATCGCACGATTAAAACGAGAATTACGAGATGCACAGGATGCTCTTGAAGTATTAAAAAAAGCAATCAACATTCTGGGAAAATGACGGAAGCCATTTATCTCGAAGTTACGGAGATGGCAGAAACTGCCCATAAGGCGAAACGCCGAGTTTCTGTCTCCGGAATGTTGAAACATCTTGGCGTTTCTCGTTCTGGTTATCATGCATGGCTAAAACGTGTTCCTTCCAATACAGAAAAAAGACGTGAAGCCGTAAAAGCTAAAATTCAGGATATTTACGATGAATCAAAACAGAATTATGGTGCCCCTAAAATCACCAAAGAATTACGTAAATCAGGAGAAATCATCTCTGAACGTACCGTTGGTAAGTATATGAAGCAAATGGGAATCAAAGCTCAATGGGTCAAGCCATGGACTATCACAACCAAAGATTCTGACTTCAGCAGCGAATTAAAAAATATCCTTGATGAACAGTTTAACCCAGAACGACCAAATGCTATTTGGTGTTCTGATATTACTTATATCTGGACGATAGACGGATTTGTTTATCTGACCAGTATTATGGACTTATATTCCAGAAAAATCATTGCCTGGACACTTTCTAAAACATTAGAAGTATCCTGCGTGGTTGAAACAATAAAAAAAGCAAAAGCAAGACGCAATATCGATGAGCCTTTGATTCTACATTCAGATCGTGGCAGCCAATACGTATCAAAAGAATATAAACGTGTAACCACAGCTATGCGGTGTAGTTATTCTAAAAAGGCATATCCATGGGATAATGCATGTATCGAATCATTCCATTCCCTGATTAAAAGAGAATGGTTGAATCGCTTTAAAATCAGAGATTATGATCATGCATATCGTTTGATTTTCGAGTATTTAGAAGCATTCTACAATACAAAACGAATTCATAGTCACTGTGATTATATGTCTCCAAACGATTATGAAGAGCTGTATCGTAGGCTTCAACAAGGCGAATTGCAGATGGCAGGTTAAGATGAGGAAAACCTCATTTTAACTTGTACTAAATCTTGACATAGGACCATAGTATGGATATTTATCATATCTTTCTTCTATCACCCCTTTTTTTACTGCACATGGAAATCCTTTTTTTAAGGTCACTACTGACATAGGGTTTTTAGGTCCATTTTTTACAACTGTATTTCGTATTTCAGGTTTAAAAATTTTACTTTTCTCTGAAACATTTGGTGCAATCCCATTAGGTAAACCTAATTTATCCGGTTTTTTTATGTAACATAGTATATATTCATGGCATACTTTTATCTTAGCCTGATTATCGAAATTACCATCTGACTTCCATACAAATTGTGTCAGGAAACTACTTTTACCAAAGATCTCATCACAAATAATTCTCAACAAATGCTGTTCATTATCATCAATACTTATAAAAATAATCCCATCATCTGCTAATAGTTTATATAGTAATTTTAATCGGGGATACATCATACATAACCACTTATCATGTCTAGATAAATCTTCGCCTTCATCCCCAACCACCTTATCCAACCATTCCTTAATTTTAGGGTCATCGACATTATCAGAATAAACCCACTGTTTGTTGGCTTCTGAGCTCTTCGCAGTATTATAAGGTGGATCAATATAAATACATTTTATTAATCCCTCATATTCAGGCAACAACGACTTTAATACTTCCAAGTTATCTCCATGGATAACCATATTTCTAGTCCCGTTGTCATCTTCATGTTGACCGTTTTCATCATAACTATATTTTCGTTCCAATACCCTGTAGGGAACATTCAAATGATGATTTATAACTTTCTCTTTTCCTATCCATTGCAATACAGGCATTATTTCTTCCTTCTTTCACTTTGCTTCTCATTCTTATCCTATATCTTAGTTGTTTCAAGTAATACTGTTCTTCTAACAAACTCACTATATGAAAAATACGACTCCAATTCAGACGCCTCTTGATTTTTCCAATTTGTCTTCACTAACTCTGATACTCATTTAATATGTTTTGTTCATATCTTTCCTCCAATGTTATAAATATCATACCATCCACGTGGAACATTTACAACATAAAGTCCCCTGCTTGCCAAGGCAAATGCATAAAAAATTAAGGATGACCATCAATGAATAGATTTCTGATATAAACCCACCAATTACAACCTACTTTTCCTATGCAAAAACAGGCCATAAAAGTGAATTTTCCTTCCATAGCCTACTTTTTAAAAGGAACTATAGGCCATAGTTATTAATTTCATAAATCCCACTTACTTTTTACCAGCTTTTTGTAAGTGTATTTACTAACTTTTATAACATCCACCTATTTTGTTTCTTTTTTTGTAAGTGGATATCTTCAAATTGATAATTTCCACTTATTTCTGCCCTTCTTTTATAGGTTGATATCCCCGATTTTATGATTTCCACCTATTTTAGCTCCTATATCGTGGCAAACACACAAAAAAGCTGACGCCTTCTGCATAAATCCCACTACAGAAGCCATCAGCTTTTTTTTTCTATCTCTTTTTAGTTTTTGGAAAATTCCGCCAGTTTTAGCCCTTCATTTCTGTCCAGAGTCATGCCAATGCTCCAGCTATTGATAAACAGCAGCAACGGATTTCCTTTCATATCCATAACCTTCTTCATGTCAGAAGTTCCGGTAAGTTTCTTCACATCTACCTCTTCCTTATTTTCAATCCAGCGGATATGCTCATAAGGCAGGGCTTCCAGACGGATATCTACATTGTATTCGTTTTCCAGACGGAATTTCAGCACGTCAAACTGCAGCACACCAACTACGCCTACAATGATTTCTTCCATACCGCCCATGATTTCCTGGAAAATCTGAATCGCACCTTCCTGGGCAATCTGATTAATACCCTTTACAAACTGCTTTCTCTTCATGCTGTCCAAGAGGCGTACTCTGGCAAAATGTTCCGGCGCAAAGGTAGGAATCCCTTCATACTGGAACTTTTTCCCTGGATTGCATACCGTATCTCCAATGGAGAAAATACCCGGGTCAAACACACCGATAATATCCCCTGCATAAGCCTCTTCCACCACATGACGGTCTTGTGCCATCATCTGCTGAGGCTGGGAAAGACGCATTTTCTTATTGCCCTGTACATGATACACTTCCCTGGATGCCTCAAATTTTCCGGAGCAGATACGCATGAAGGCAATACGGTCTCTGTGGTTCTTATTCATATTTGCCTGAATCTTAAACACAAAGGCGGAAAACTCTTCTTTCATTGGGTCAACCTCACCAATGTCCGCTTTTCTTGGAAGAGGAGAAGAGGTCATTTTCAGGAAATGTTTCAAAAAGGTTTCCACACCAAAGTTGGTAAGAGCGGAACCAAAGCATACTGGAGAGAGTTCTCCCTTATCTACCAGTTCCTGGTCAAACTCAGCGCTGGCTCCGTCTAAAAGTTCGATTTCTTCTAAAAGCTGCTCTTTTTGCTCTTCATCTAACACATCGTCCAGATGCGGGTCTTCCAAATCTATGATTTCTTCAATACCTTCCCTGGTACCTTTCATGGTATCTGAAAAGGTAAGGACTTTCCCGGTTTTTCTGTCATAAACCCCTCTGAATTTTTTTCCTGAGCCAATGGGCCAGTTGATGGGGCAGGTAGGGATTCCCAGTTCTTTCTCAATATCATCCAGCAAATCAAAAGTGTCATTTGCATCCCTATCCAGCTTGTTAATAAACGTAAAAATCGGAATATGACGCATAGCGCAGACCTTAAACAGTTTTCTGGTCTGGGCCTCCACACCTTTTGACGCATCAATGACCATGACCGCAGAATCTGCTGCCATCAGGGTACGGTAGGTATCCTCTGAGAAGTCCTGATGTCCGGGAGTATCCAATATGTTGATGCAATAGCCATCATAATTAAACTGCAATACAGAAGAGGTTACAGAAATACCTCTTTCCTTTTCTATTTCCATCCAGTCAGAAACTGCATGACGGGCAGTTGCCTTACCCTTAACACTTCCCGCCAGATTAATGGCGCCGCCGTAAAGCAGAAATTTTTCTGTAAGGGTGGTTTTACCCGCATCCGGGTGGGAAATAATTGCAAATGTACGTCTTTTTGTAATTTCTTTCGTATAATCAGCCACGTCAGGCCCTCCTTCTCTATCTAGCACACTGGTGCTATTTTAGTATACAGAAAATAGCATGTCAAGGGGAAGTTTTCTCTTCACTCTCTCCTTCCAGTGGTGTAATCACAATATTTTCTGCCGGCACACTGGTTTTGCGTTTTACAATATCCTCAATCTGAGCCCGTCTGGCATCTTCCATGTATTCTTTTGGCACGATTACATCTGCGCTGTCTCCGGTCAGGTTCACTACAATATTGCTAAAGCCCTGAGCCTCTAAGAGAAGCTCTGCTGCCTCTTCCTGTTCTGCCAGGTTTGTCATATTCACCATAGAATTTACTGCATCCTGTTTCTGTTCTTCTCCCAGATTTTCATTGTTAATAATCTCCAGTAGGGTTTCTTTATTTGCAGAACGTACCTGCTCTCTGTTTACCTTTGCCTGGGCTGCAAAATTGGAGGAGCCTGTGAGAACTGCCTCTCCCGGTGTCTCTGTTTCTGCTTCAGTCTCTGTTTCTCCTTCCTGTTCCTGGGCTTTCTGGTTTTCTTCCAGCATGGCTGTCTCATCTGTAATATCATAATCCAGGCTTTCGATCTCTTCTACGATTTCCTGAGTTTCAGAAGCTGTTTCTTTAGTGTCTTCTGTTTTCTTTTCCTTGCTGGTTCCGAACTGGCTGTCTGAATAGTTGATGTACCCGGCTACTGCAATCATAATTGCCAGCGCTGTAATGATAACCTGATTTTTTTTGAAGATTTTTTTCATGTGCTCTCTCCTTTAATTCATTTTCATTACTTTAATTTTATGGGATTCCACCTGAAATAATGCCTCAACTGCTTCCTGGATATTCTGAATTACAATGGGATCATCCCCTCCCTTTGCCACCACCAGCACTCCTGTTACCTGCGGATACTGTTCCTGACTTACATAGGGAGACTGGTTTCCTCTGGCATCTTTTTTGTACACGGTTTCTGCTTCATCCTTTTCCACCACCTTTTTCTCCGTTCCGGCACAGGTGAGAAAAACCTGGGTCTCCCCAATGCCCTCCACCTGCTCCAACACCTGCATAAGACGCTTCTCCATTTTATTTTGCCACAATTCCCCCTCTCCTTCTATGGCCTCTTTCTCTAAGGGCAGTCCGCTTTCCTCCTGGTTTTTCTCTTTTTCTTTTACCGGCAGCGCAACAATAAGCAAAAGCAGCCCAACCAGAAGCAGCGCTACCAGCTTCTCCTTTTTCATCAGTTCCTGAACCAGCTTCATGGCTCCACCTCCTGCCCCTGTATTACAGTCTGCCAGTTTTCTTCAAAGCTCTCTGCTTTTTTCTCCCATGCCTCCCGATCCTGCAGATTCTCTTCCATTTCTTCTACACAGCGGTCTATCTCTTTTTGGATTCCGGTGACTTGAAACACAGGAGACAGCATCACCAAAATCAAAAGTAATCCCAGATAATACTGAATATATTTTTTAAAACTGTTATCCGGCAAAAAGTTTGTCACTGCTGAAAGCAGAATGTAGTAGCACACCAGGCTTTCTACCCAGGAATATAACGTTTCTGTCATGCCTTCTCCTTTTCTACTTAATTCCCTATAAATGAAACTGCCAGAATAGCAATGGTAATTAACAGCAACAATTCCACCATAAGAAGCACTTTCAGCAAAAGTCTGCAGCCCTCTCCTACCGCAGACAGACACCCTGACATGCGTTTATCAGAAACCGGCTGTAAAAATGCTGCCAGAAACTTATAAAGAAGGGTCATGATTCCAAGCCGGATAATGGGCGGCAGGCCAATGAGCAGCAAAATGAGAATCCCTAATACACCAAGACTGTTGCGAATGAGCACTGCTGTTGCAAGGGCTACTTCTGTAACACCATCAATGGCATTGCCCACTCCCGGAATGGCTGCTGCTGTTTTTCCGATTACATCCCGCTTCAGGGAATCTACTGCCGGAGTAATCATATTTTGCACCAACTGCATCCCTATCATAGCCGCTGTACAGGTTTTCAGAGTCCATTCTACGATAGTCTGCAAAAGCTCTGCCATACGGGAAAGCAATTCTTCCCTGTGAAGAAAATTTACAATCTGAATCAGAACATAAGCATGAATTCCCGGTATCACTGCTTTTAAAAGAATAACCTGTACCACATATGCTGCTCCCATAACCATTTCATAAAACACCATAGCTGTGGCAGAACCGGAAGCCGCTGTAACTGCCAGAAAATAAGAGGGCATCAAAGCTTTCATAAACACCATCAGTTCCTGTAATTTTCCGGAAACTTCCTGGCTGGCAGTGCCAAAGGAATGAATCAAAATTGCTGCCAGAAGCATGTACACCAGATAAAAACTGATTTCCCCTGTCTGTCCGTTCCCAAATACTTCTGTAAAATTAGAAAACAAGGCGGCAACCACTACCAGCAAAATAATCTGCACATAAATTTCCCTGTCCCAGACAAGATGAGACAGCAAAAACTCCTTCAACAGCTCCGCAGCCTGCCCTTTTGATAAACTCTTTTCTCCCCGCGCCAGTTCCCCCAGGGCTTTTTCCAGGGAAAAGGTCTCTTCTCCCAGAAGTTCATTTACCGCTTCCTGCATTTGCTGCAATTCCAAATCTTCTAAAAACGCCTCTTCCTGCTCTGCAGCGTTCACTGAAACAGGAAATAAAAAAAGCAAAATCCAAAATAGCAGAACTTTTCTCTTTTGCAGCTTTTGTCCCTTCATGCCAGAAAGCTGTGAATGGCTTCCATCAGCGCCAGGAGCACAGGAATGGACAACACCATAATATACAGCTTGGCAAAGATTTCAATCTGCCCTGCAATGGAAGAATACCCTGCATCCTTGCAGATGCCGGAAGAAAACTGGGCAAGATAGGTAACGCCAATCATTTTCAGCAGCACCGTAAGGTATTTTTCTTCCAAAGGCAGATACTCCCGCAGCTTTAAAATAGAGGAAAACAGATAGGCGATTTTCTCTGTCATATACGAAAAAATAAATACTCCCACTGCCAGGCTGATATAAACCGCATATTCCGGCTTAGTCTCTTTTAGAAGAAGTCCCAGACACACACCGGTCATTCCCAGCATGACGATTTTTACTACTTCCATGTCTCTCCTCCTACAGCGCAAACAAATCCTGAATGGTGGTAAATAAATCGTAAATATAAGGCAGGACCCAGAATAGTACCAGAAGCAGGCCTGTAAGACTTGTTAAAAAAGCCAGCTCTTCTCTTTGGCTGTGCTTCAGAATCTGGCACAGGACAGATACCAGAATGCCCACTGCCCCGATTTTAAATAACAAACTAACTTCCATCCTGTTTCCTCCCCTATTTTTCCAATAATGTTAAAGGCATAAAATGGACAAAAAAATCCCTGCTATCACTCCAAGGCTCTGGCACATTTTTTTCCTGCCTGGCAGTTCTCTTTCCAGATATTGAATTTCCTGTTTTAGCTGTTCCTGATATAATGTTATGGTATTTTTTTGCAGTGTAATGTCCATCCATCCCAGATATTCTCCAAGCTGTGAAAAAGCTTCCAGGTCTTTTTTATGCAAGGCACTGTCTTTTAGACATTGCTGTGCGGTTTCCCGGAAAATCTTAGAAAAACAGTCTCCCTGAAATAGGCTGGCCTGTCTGGACACTTCTCTTAGAAATTCCGAAAAGGGCGGTGCTGTTTTTTCGGATATCCGAAGCAGGGCTTCTGGCAGCGTTTCCTTGCGATAGGTAATTTCTCCCAGTATGAGATGAACCATTTTTTCCACTTCCCGCAGTTGTTCCAGACGTTTCTGCAATGCCATGCTTCTGCTCCACCCCAGAGCCGTACAAGAAAACAGTACCAGAACTGTGCCCATAAGCCTCAGCATAAAATTCCCTGCCTTCCCTTGCAGTCATAAAGACTGGTTCCCCTTTCATCAAAAATCGCACGGACTCTCCCTGCCCGCTCCTCCTTATGCAGCACAATGTAACGCTCAAAAATCTTTTCCTGAACCAGCCGCTGCATCAGTGGCTTCTCTTTAATATCCTCTACAGAACTTCCGTGAACCGTAGCAAAAAGTTTACAGCCGCAGTGTATCACTGATTCAATGGCATGAATGTCTTCATAATCTCCCAGCTCGTCTACTGCTACCACCTCCGGGGACATGGAACGAATGAGCATCATCATACCCTCTGCCTTTGGACAGCAGTCCAGAATATCTGTGCGGATTCCCAAATCATTTTGCGGGATTCCCTGAAAAGAACCTGCGATTTCTGACCGTTCATCCACAACCCCTACGGTAACGCCTTTCAAATAGGAGCTTCCGTTGCTTACCTGGCGGATTAAATCCCGAAGCAGTGTTGTTTTTCCACATCTGGGGGGTGAAATAATCAGGGTATGGCATAAATGATTCTGTTTTATAATATAGGGAAGTATAGGCGCTGCGCACCCTTTTATCTGATGTGATAATCGAAGATTTAAATAAGATATGTATTTTACACTTTTGATTTTATTCCCATCCAGAACCGTTTTTCCGGCAATTCCTACCCGGTGGCCACCCTGAATGGTAATAAATCCCTGCCGCAGTTCTTCTTCAAAGGCATACATGGAATAACGGCTGATATATTCCATTGTCTCTGTTACATCCTCTGCTTTTACAAGATAAGCCCTTGATTCATTTACGGAAAAGTCTCCCTGTCTGGAAAGGAAATACTCTTTTCCCTGATAAATAAGAATCAAGGGCCCATTTACACGAAGCCGTATTTCATAAACCTGTTCCATATCAAAGGCTGCCTTAGAAAGCGCCTTTCGGATATGCATGGGGAACAGTCTTGTAATCTCTTCCTGTCTCATAATCCCTCACCTCTTTACTCCTAATATATGAGGACAATCCTTAATTATGAACAGGTTTTTCAAAATTTCCGGAAACCATTTTTTCCAGTAAACTACGAAGCGGTCTAAACAGTATCAGACATAAGACAACATTGCCTATACAATGAGGAATGTCATAGGCAACTCCTGACACCCAGTAAGCAAAAGCCCCTGCAGGTCCGCTGATAAAAAAATAGGGAATGGTACACAGAGCGCCAAAAGAAATCCCATAAAATCCAGAAAGAACACTCCAGAATAAAACTGATTTCTGCTTTCTGCTCAGCCAGGTAATTACAGACTGAACACTCCATACATAAAGATAATTCAGCCACCAAAGCCCAAAACCATAAAAAATCCCTTCCAGGAAAACAAAGACATAAATCATCAGAAAGACTTTTTTTCCAAAAACCAGGGTATAAAGGATAAAGAGCAGGGTCACGATTTCTACATTAGGAAGAAATCCCATGAAAACCTGCCCCAGAAAAACAATCCCTGTAAGGACTCCCATAATGACTAATTCTCTGGTCTTTTGTATGTTCAATTAATAGCCTTCTTTCAGTGTCAGCTCAAACTGGTCCTGGTCTGCAATGGGAGTCTGGTCTGCAGATGTATTCACCTGTTCACCGCCTTTGGTAATACACCACCACTGCTGTTTTCCTTCATCTGCGGTCTCTTTGTCTACCGTCTGAATAAACAAACCATATTCACCTTCTTCACCATCCACCAGTTCATTTTCTTTCAATACTTCTACCAGATATTCTGCGTCTGTGCTGTATTGAAATTCTTTTTCTGTCTTGTCCCCATGTACTACCAGAATGGTAATTTCTTTCTCTCCCTTTTGGGCCTGGGGCTTAAACTTCAGGTACAATACACCTGCCAGAATGCACACCAGCACCAGGGCTGTTGCTGCAATAATTGTTCCTTTGTGCTTCATCATTTTTCCTCTTTCTTTCCTTTTTTGTTCTTTTTAACTATAGCATTTTCTCTGTTTTCTTGTCAATTTCAATTCCACACACATATTTTTTCAAAATTTCATAAGACGTCATCACTGCTTCCCGGGTGCTGCACTCAATGGTATAGGTACATTTTGGTATTTCTCTTAATTCTCTCATAACAGCGTTTATGTCCACGCTTCCTTCTCCCAGTGCCAGATGGCTGTCTTTGTTTCCCATGTTATCGTGGATGTGAACATGACGGATATAGGATTTCAGTTCTTTTGCCCACTGTGCACAGGAATCCTCCCCATAGCAATGAGCATGGCCAATATCCAGACACAGTCCAAAAGCCGGATGCTGTACCCGCTTTGCAGTTTCCTTTAAAGGCTCCCACTGTCTATCCAGTACGTTCTCCATCAGCACTTCTATGGAGTCATCCTTATCTGCCAGAAATTCTTCAAAAAAGGCTGCCATACGTTCTGCCCAGCCAATAAGCAGATAAAAATCCGGCACATAACAGGTATGATACACAATTTTTGCCGCTCCCAAAGTCTTTGCCGCAGCATAGGCTTCCTCATATCTCTGCCTGGTTACCGCCTGAATTTTGTCATCAAAGGTCATTGGGTTTAAATCCAGAAAAGGACCATGAAGAATCAGATTTTTACACTTCATGTCTTTTAATCTATTCTGATAGGAAAAAATTTTCTCATTGAGATGATTTAAGTTTTCCGAAATAGCAAACTCAATGGCTTCCACACCCATTCCGGTTTCTCTTATCACAGCTTTGGTATCTTCATCCTCCAGCAAATGACTGAAATACAACATGTTCTATCTTCCCTTCAAACTAAAAATCTTTGAAAAAACTTTTCCTGCGGTACCTGCTGAATACTCACCTGAAAGTGTTCTCCGGCACAAATACATCCCAGTACCTGGCTGTCCACCTGAAATTCCTGGTACCATCCAGGCTGCTCCAGGTCCCTCATAGACCTGGTAATCCCATCACCGGATAATTTCAAAAAGCTCTCTTTTCTGGCCCAAAACCTGCAAAATTCCACCTCTGGATTTTGCGCCTTCTGAACCAGTTCCTGTTCTTCCCGGCTTAAAACCCGTTCCAGCATTTTTCTGCTGCGGACTTTTCTTACTTCCTGGATATCCAGGCCGCAGGGTATGAAAGAAAGGGCACATGCCCCATATACCCCGGAATGGCTGATATTAAAGTGAATCCCCAGATTTTCCCGGAAATAAGGTTTTCCATGGTTTCCTTTCTCTATCATCCCTTCCAGATAAGCATACAGTTCATCTGCCCTGTGAATATTCTGAAATAAATCTCCTCTGCCCCAGTCCAAAAGTCCATAAGCTAAAAGTCTGCGCCCGCACAGAGATTCCCTGCTTTTACAGGACAATACGTCACTGGTCCAGTCCTGTATGTTCCCTGTGTAAATTCTGATTTTTGGCTGGTTCATTTTTTTCTCCTTTTAAAAGACCGCCCTCTGTGAGAAATCTGGAAGGTTCCAGTTGCTTTTCATGGCACTCTTTTACATAAAATAAATAAAGTTCTTTTCTGGCTCTTGTCATACCCACATAAAACAAGCGACGTTCTTCCTCAAGATCACTTTCTGTCAGCGCCTTTTTATAAGGCATAACCCCTTCATTGACATCCATGAGAAAAACTTTATCAAACTCCAGGCCTTTGACACTGTGAAGAGTAGAAATTACCACGCCTTTTTTCTCTGAAATCCTGGTTCTTGCCTGTTCTTTCAGCTTCCTGGTATATTCTTCAATATGGATAAACCATTCTCCAAAGGTCTGATATCCCTTTGCACTGTCTGCCAGTTCCTCCAGAACCTCATACAAATCTTCCAGTTTCAATTTTCGGAACATGGCATAAGTTTTCAGATATTCTTCATATCCGATTCCATGGCGGATATAGTTTACAGCCCCATAAGGCGTCATATTTTTTAACAGGTTTAAATCTTCCTCAAACTTATCAATACGATCCAGCATCCATTCCTTATCTTCATAATGCCAGCGCAGTGCCTCAAAGGATACCTGAGACTCTTCCAGCGCATCTCTGGAAATATACCGGTTTGGCCGGTTCATAACCTGCAGAAACTCCTTGCGACTTCTGTCTCCCATAGCCAGCTTCATATAAGAAATAAAATTTCTGGCAATCCAGTGTTCATAAAGGTTTGGAACCACATCTCGCATCTGAAAGGGAATCTGGTACTCCATAAGAAGTTCCACCAGAAATCTGGCACCGGAATTTGTCCGATAGAGAACTGCCATTTCTTCGTAAGGACAGCCCTGCTCATGTGCTTTTACAAGGCAGTCTTTTAAGTACAGCTCCTCTTCTTTTCCATTTTGAAACGATTTTACCACCAGAGGCTTTCCCTGTTCATTCTCCGTCTGTATTTTCTTCTGAAACCTTCCTTTATTCCATGCAATGACTCTTCCCGCAACATCCACAATCTCTTTGGTAGAGCGGTAATTCACTGAGAGAAGTTCTGTCTGTACTGAAGGGAAATCCTTGGGAAAATTCATCATAATCTCCGGCTTTGCTCCCCGAAAGGCATAGATAGACTGATCGTCATCTCCTACAATAAACAGATTATTCTCTGGAGCTGCCAGCATCTTTACAATATCATACTGAAGCTTATTAATATCCTGAAATTCATCTACCAGAATATACTGAAATTTCTTCTGCCACCCAGCCAGAATATCCTGACGCTGGGTCAGCAAATCATAGCAGTACAGCAGCATATCATCAAAATCCAGAAGTCTGGACTGTCTGCATGTAGTGACATAAGAAGTATAAAGGCTTCGGAACACCTCATCCGGACAGTTTTTGGAATAATAATGTTCCAGCGGAATCCGGCTGTTTTTCACTTCGCTGATTTCCTGAACCAAACCTTCAAAAAACTCCTTTTCATCCTCCACCTCTATTTTCTGACGATAAACCAGTTCCCGCAGCATATCATATCTGCGTTCCTCACTAATGATATTTTTTCCTGTAAGACCATAGGCATGCCTCAGAATTCCATAAAACACTCCATGAAAGGTTCCAAAGGTCACCTGCTTATAATTCTGGGTAATCCCGGACTCCTGACACAGCTTCTCAAAACGTTCCTTCATTTCCCTGGCAGCCGCCTTGGTAAAGGTTACCACCAGAATGCGGGCAGGATTCACCTGGTAATGCTCCAGAAGCGCTTTCACCCGCTTTGTCATGGTGGTAGTTTTTCCGGAACCGGGGCCTGCCAGCAACATCATGGGACCCTGATTATGCAGGATGGCTTTTTCCTGTGCTGAATTTTTCTTCATGTTTTATTTCAGCTTCTCCACAGCAGCCTCAATACGTTTCAGGCTTTCTTCTTTTCCAAGAACTTCCAAAATTTCCGTTGCCCCTGCAGGTGTCATCTGTTTTCCGGACAGTGCTGTACGGATTGGCCACAGAATCTGACCATTTTTGTAACCGTTTTCTTTTGCAAAACCACAAAGCAATTCATACAAAGCATCATTGGAGTAATCTTCCTGATTTTCCAAAACCGGAAGAATTTTTTCCAGAACTTCCAGAGAAATTTCCGGATTTGTTTTCATTTTTTTATGAGTGTACATGGACACATCATATTCCGGAACTGCCTCAAAGAAGTCAATAAGAGCAGGAATATCCGGTAACACTTCAATTCTGGTTTTTGCCATATGGGCGATTTTTTTCAAATCCAGGTCTTTTGTAATCACCTGTTTGATATATGGAAGAGCCATTTCATAGAATTTATCCTCATCCATGGCTTTCATATACTCCCCGTTCATCCATTTCAGTTTCTGGATATCAAAAACAGCCGGAGACTTGCTCATATGATGATAATCAAATACCTTCACTAATTCTTCCAGTGAAAAGATTTCCTGATTATCCTGAGGACACCATCCCAGAAGCGCCACATAGTTTACAATGGCTTCTGTCAAAAAGCCCTGTTCCAGCAAATCTTCATAGGAAGAATGTCCGGAACGCTTGCTCAGCTTCTGATGTTCCTCATTGGTAATCAGCGGACAGTGTACATAAGTAGGAATTTCCCATCCAAAAGCCTCATAAATACGGTTGTATTTCGGAGAAGAAGAAAGATATTCATTTCCTCTTACTACATGGGTAATTCCCATTAAATGGTCATCCACAACATTGGCAAAGTTGTAGGTCGGGAACCCATCGGATTTAATTAAAATCAAATCATCCAGCTCATTATTTGGTACCGTAATATCTCCATAAATGTCATCATGGAAAGTGGTTGTACCTTCTGTTGGCATATTAAAGCGGATAACATAAGGCTCTCCTGCCTCTAATTTTGCCTGAACCTCTTCTTTGCTTAAATGCAGACAATGCTTGTCATACACTGCGATTTCCTTTTCTCCCACACTGGCTTTTAAGGATTCCAGACGCTCCCTGGTACAAAAGCAGTAATAGGCATCGCCCTGTTCAATAAGCTGCTTTGCATATTTTAAATAAATTCCCTGAGCATTTCTTTCACTCTGTACATAAGGGCCATATCCCCCATCTTTATCCGGACCTTCATCGTGAATCAGCCCTGTTTTTTCCAGAGTTCTGTAAATAATTCCAAGAGCCTCATCCACAAAACGCTCCTGGTCTGTATCTTCTATACGAAGCATAAAACTTCCGTTTTCATGTTTTGCAATTAAATATGCATACAGCGCAGTTCTTAAATTTCCAACGTGCATTCTTCCTGTTGGGCTTGGCGCAAATCTTGTTCTTACCTGACTCATGAACAATCTCCTTCTTTCTGTTTTATCTTCAATTTTGTTTTTTCACCTAACAAGCACAGGACAGGAATTTTTTTCCTGATATCCTGGTGCCATGAAAATTATACAGGAAGCACTTTCTATTTTCAAGTAGATTTCCTGTATTCTTTTTACAGAAAAGGAGCTTTCATAAGAAACAGGCATTCGACATCTCTCTTGCAAACCTTGCTTCTCTATGACAGCTCCCACTTTTTTCTCTATAGGTTTCACCTTCCGGTAATCTAACGCTTTTTATTCCTCTACACCGATTTTTTTCAGATAATCCATAACAGCGCCTACGGTTGTAAGTTCCTGTAATTCTTCTGCAGGGATTTCTACGGAATATTCATCTTCTAAAGCCATAACCAGCTCAAATAAGTCTAAGGAATCTGCTCCTAAATCTTCCTTAAAAGAAGTCTCCGGCTGAATGCTTTCTGCATCACAATTTAACTGTTCTGCAATAATTTCTCTCATTTTTTCTAACATAATTCCTATCTCCTTTAAATCCATTACATATTTTCATTTTAATATTTTGATTCTCAAAGTATATCTTCTTTTCCTATATTTGTCAACCCTTTTATTCGTCAAATTTAATTCTCCTTGACACACTGAGGGCAATTCCCATTTCCGCCATAAGGAACAAAACAGAAGTACCTCCATAACTGACAAAGGGAAGGGTAATTCCTGTGGTGGGAATCCAGTTTAACACAACGCAGATATTTAAAATAACCTGGAGGGCAATATGAATCATAATACCGCTTACCATAAGAGACCCATAGAAATCCGGGGCATTCTGCGCAATAAAGAAAAGACGGTACAAAAGGTAACCAAACAATGCAATAATAATCAGACCGCCAAACACCCCTAATTCCTCACACACAATGGAGAAAATCATATCATTTTGGGCCTCCGGCACAGGTCCCAGCTTCTGTACACTGTTTCCCAGGCCTTTTCCGAAAAAGCCGCCGCTTCCAATAGCATACAGGGCCTGCATAATCTGATATCCACCTTCTGAAGAATACTGCTGGGGATTCAGCCATACCAGTACACGCTCCATACGGAAACTGTCTACATTATCCATGTTCAGAGTCATTTCCCCAAGGGTCATCTGGAGAATCACCCGAATCAAAATAATTCCAATCACACCTGCTATGGCAATCCTGATAAACAGTTTTTGATTGGGATGAGCCACAAAAATCATCAAAGCTGTGATACCGGCAATAATCACAGCGGTGCTTAAGTTATCTGTCAAATAAAATGCTGCAAAAGCCAATCCTCCTCCATAGGCTACCAATTTCCAAAATCCTGCCCTGGTCGCCACTTCCCTTCCCATTTTCATAATCAGACAGGGAATAAAGGTAATGGCCGCAATTTTCGCCACCTCCGCAGGCTGGAACTGCAATACTTCTGTTCCAAGTCTCAACCATCTCTTGGCACCGTTTACCTCAACTCCCAGTGGCGTATACTTTACCAGCGCCATCAGAAAAATGGAAAACCAGTAAATAAACCGGCTTACATAGTACAGCAAATGGTAATCAAACATAGAAAGACCAACTGCTATCATAATACTGGCTGCACTGATAATAGCCTGCTTTCTGAAAAAGCTCATATCATCATCAAATTTTATCTGTGCAGTATAGGCACTGGTGCTGTACAGCATAACCAGTCCGAAGCAAGTAAGCAAAATAACGGCTGCAATTAAATTATAATCGAAATATTCAGATTTTGCCCTTCCCTTTTTTTTCTTTTTTGCCATTTTTATCCTCCCGCTAAATTCCCAGTGCATAGCACAAAAGCTCCAGATATCCCACTGGACTGCCGCTTTCCTGGTTCTGCACCTTGCGGACCATCACCGGATCGTCCGTAATCACATTATCCACTCCCATATCCAGCATCCGCTTTACATCTCCCCTGTAGTTTACTGTCCAGGCATGCACCTCTTTTCCAAGAGCATGGGCCTCCCGGACAAACTTCTCATCCACATACGTATACTTCACACTGAAAAAATCTGCTGCTGACACTTTGGAAATACTTCCATAGGTCATTGTCATAATATAGCCAGTGCGGATCTCCGGTGCAATCTTTTTTATCTGTTCCAGGAACTGATAATTCATAGACGTAACCACACAATGTTCTTCAAAGCCAGCCTCCCTGATGGCACGGACTACCTTGTTTACAATCCCCTTATTTTTACCATTATACTTAATCTCTATGTTTAAGTCCAGCTTTCCTTTGCAAAAATCCAGAACTTCCTCTAACGTTGGAATCTTCTCTCCCCGATACCGCTCATGAAAACTGGTTCCTGCATCCAGCTTCTTTATTTCTGCCAGCTTCATCTCCCATACCTTCTTTTTCACACCTGCTGTCCGTTTCAAAGAATCATCATGAAGCAAAATCAGCTTTCCGTCCCCTGTCTCCTGCACATCAATTTCTGCCATATCCGCACCACATTCTATACTGGATTTCAAGGCGCTGACCGTATTCTCCGGCGCCATAAGAGCACCGCCTCTGTGAGCTGTAATCTTCATATCCCCCATCAACGTCTCCAGAGAATTGTCATAAGACGCTGCCAGCGCCACCAGATAACTGCCCTCAAACAAAAGAAACACTACAGAAAGAATGGCTGCCATGCGCCTTCTTCCTACTTTTTGATACCAGGTATATTGCTTCATCAGCTCATAAACCGGCACTTCTTTTTTCTGAGGTACCCGAAACCTTGAAAAAATCACAGAGACAAAAGCCAGACTCCCTGTTAGCTGCACGCCGCCTGCAAAAATTCCAAGGGCCATCTCCATATAGCCACTGTAAATCAGCACCCTGCTTACTGCTCCTGATTTTCCTGTTCCAAAAGCAACAAATCCGGTCATAAACGTCATAGCCAGAAGATACATGACAAAAATAAACCCCAGCATTACCAAATGCAAAATAAAAAATCCTGCAAGTACCTTTTTCCATTGTTTTCTAAGCAGTCTAATACCCGCCCAAATGCCTCCCAGGCTTCTCTGTTTTGCCAAAATACAATAAGGCAGCGCAAATACCAGCAAAAAAGATATCACTAAGATGACGCCTATAACCGTATACAAAAGTATATGCGGCGTGACTTCCTTATAAATCTGCCTGGCTGTAAATTCCAGAACCCGAATATAAGAAATCTCACGAATGATAAAATACGCTGTAAGAAATGGTGCAGACAGGGCCACACAAAAAATCCAGGAAATTTTACTATGACGCAAAAAAGAAATACTTTGTTTTATTCCTAAAATCAACATATCACTGGCATAAAGTTTTTTTCTCTGATAAGAATACTGGAATCCTAAAAGCAAGGCGGAAACCTCCACAAGAAACAAGAACAGCAAAAAAATTAAGATTCCAAAAAACAGCAAGATACACAGGGGGCTGGCCAGAAACTCTCCATAGTTCTCAGCAGTCAGATAACTGAAATTTTGCTTTTTTAAAACAAAGGTAACTGCTCCATGTACCATCTGCATGGTCAAAAAAAATACAGCAATCCTGTATCCTGTTTCAAACAACAGCAGGCTTCCCATATTATATTTTATGACTGCCCATGTTTTCTTCAAAATGTTTCTCATCTCTTAACCGCCCATCTTTCCCTACTATTTTCAGCAAGTTTTATTTTACAGAAAGATTTCGCCATCTGCAAGGGCAGTCTACAAAATCTTTTCCCGCTTTCACCTTTTACTGCTTTTTCCATAACATAATATTGTAATCAGGCAGTGATTCCAGACTGTCATACTTTTTTAAGAAAGGAAACCATTATGGACTACTACGGAATGAATCCAATGATGTCACGTTCCTGCCGCGTACAGCCTCGGGAGTATCATCCAAAGAGTGCCTGCCCTGCTCCGGCAATGGAGAAAAAACCGGAGAACCGCTGCGGCTGTTCTGATAGAATTGAAGATATGGATATTTACAAGCATGCAGATCATCTTCCCCTGACAATGGCTTATGTACCCATGCAGGGTTTTTCTAACACCTTTACCCTGTGCAAAGGCTTTCAAATGGGAACCATTTTCCCTGAACTGTGCAAACCATTCTGTGGAAAGAGAGGTGGATGTAAATGTTAAGTTCAAACCATCCTTCCTGTTCTCAAAAAGAACTGTTGAACCTGATTAATGAAGTGAGTTTTGCTGTGGTGGAACTGACCTTGTTCCTGGATACCCATCCGGACAATGAGCAGGCCATGGCCTGTCTGAAAGAACATTCTGAAACACGCAACCAGGCTTTGCAGGAATACGCAGCTCATTATGGCCCGCTCACTTTAGACACTGCTTCTGAAAACTGCAACCGCCGGTGGGAGTGGGTTATGCAGCCATGGCCATGGGAAGGAGGATGCTAAGATATGTGGAATTATGAAAAAAGACTTCAGTTTCCAGTAAATATTAAGAAGCCGGATGCCCGGGCAGCTCAGGTGATTATCAGTCAATATGGCGGCCCTGACGGTGAAATGGGCGCTTCTATGCGGTATCTGTCTCAGCGTTTTGCCATGACAAACCGAATTGCCATGGGAACGCTTACGGATATCGGTACTGAAGAACTTGCTCACCTTGAAATGGTAGCTGCTATTGTACACCAGCTCACCCGAAATTTATCTATGGAAGAAATTGAAAAATCTGGCTTTGCACCTTATTATGTAGACCATACCGTAGGTATCTGGCCTCAGGCAGCGGGCGGCATTCCTTTTAATGCCTGTGAGTTCCAATCCAAAGGTGACCCGATTACTGATTTATTTGAAGATATGGCAGCAGATGGTGCAACTGCATAAGTGCAACATAGAAGTGTTAAGTAGAAGTTCTATATAATCTGGTGTGCCAGACACCAGATTTTACAGAACTTAGAAATTCCAATGTATTTCAATCGGGACATTTCTTGTCCCTGGAATCCGTTTTCCTACTAATATATAATCAATTAGAGTTTCAACGGTTTCTCTGTCTAAATGTTCAAGATTTGTGTATTGCTCAATAAGCTGGCGGCGATTATCGCCTGTCTGGATTTTTCTCTCAATTACATCAAGCTGTTTTTGCGTTTCAATCACCAGCTTTTCAAGCCGTTCTCTGTCATTTGTGAAGTCTTTTGACAAATTCAGGAAATCATTTTCGGAAAGAATCCCTTTTACTTTATCAAGATAAAGTTCTCTGATTACCTTTGCGTCTTCTTCAATCTTTTTTTGATAAGTAGCAAGTTGTGTTTCTAAAGCAGTTTTTTTCTCCTTTACGTTGGAGTGAAATTCCACGTTCTGTTCCAATTCATCTTTATCAAGATATTCTTGTGATAACTTGTTCAGTTCAGAAATAACTGCCTGCTCCAACTTCTTCACAGAAATAAATGAGCCTATGCAAGCGTCCTTTGCAACATGGCGATTTGAACATTGTAAATAATGTCTTCCATCTGTCTGCTTATTAGAACGCATGGTATAGCCACAGTTCATGCAGCGAGCTTTTCTGGCAAACAGCCCTATGGTTCCTACTGTAAATGGTTTTGCTTTTTCAGCTACCATAGATTGTACTCTATCCCAAAGTTCACGGTCAATAATCGGTTCGTGTGTTCCCTCTACTCTGTACCATTCCTCTTTAGGTCTGGGCTTATTTTGTTTTGTCTTATACGAAACACTGCCGTATTTTCCTTGAACCATATTTCCGATATAAATTTCATTTGTCAGCATATCGGAAATAGCAAAATATTTCCATAAGGTACTATTTTTTCTGGTAGGCTGCTTATAGCGTAAACCATGAAGCCGTTTATATTCCGTAGGGTTTGGAATCCCACGGTCATTCAGCATACGGGCAATCGCTGTTTTGCCATATCCCTGTGAAAATAAAGTAAAAACTTCTCTGACAACAGCAGCAGCTTCTTCGTCAATAATCAGGTGTCCCTTTTGTTCGGGGTCTTTTTTATAACCATAAAGAGCAAATGCACCAATATGAAATCCATTCTTCCGGCGGTCAGTCAATACGCTGCGGATGTTTTCTGACATATCCTCTAAATACCACTCATTAACCAGACCATTGATTTGTCTTGATTTTTTGTTTCCTTTATTAGCGGTATCTGCATTATCTACAATACTGATAAAACGAATCCCCCAAATAGGAAACAATCCATGTATGTATTTTTCCACCAACTCTAACTCTCTGGTAAATCTGGATTGTGTTTTACAGAGGATAATATCAAATTTTCGGTGTTCAGCGTCATTTAACAGTTTGTTAAATTCTGGTCTTCGTCTATCTGAACCAGTATAATCGTCATCACTGTATATATTGTAGACTTCCCAACCTTGTTCCAATACATATTGAATCAGCATGGATTTTTGATTTTGAATACTGTTACTATCATCAGTTTCATGTTGTTTGTTTCTATCTTCTTCTGATAAGCGGCAATAAATAGCAACTTTTGACTTTGTGTTCATCATATTTTATCTCCCTTAAAGAGAAGATAAAACAAACATTCCACCTACACTTATTATACCGTGTTGAGAAATGTTTGTCTATCATTTTACAGGTAATACCTGTCCTTTGGATTTTTCTAATTGATTGATGAGTTCTATCCATTTCTGATTGAACTCTTTTTTTAATGCCGACTTATCTTCACACTTAAATACATTTTTGCAGGAAATTTCTGCTTCTTTTGGCATAATTCCACCTCACAGTCTTTACTATGTTTACAGACTATGCAAAAATGCTTGTTCATTATGAAAGAATCATCCTTAGCAAGCCGAACAGCTTTCGCTAAAGCTCATGGGAATCTCACCCCTGCATGGTTCTCAT